>Ga0224524_1000084_pt1 | contig 38191 bp, 32 predicted proteins | sample CFST75metaG_FD_179895 | JGI IMG/M metagenome (GOLD analysis project Ga0224524, IMG submission 179895) | Peat soil microbial communities from Stordalen Mire, Sweden - C.F.S.T75 | ecosystem: Environmental > Terrestrial > Soil > Wetlands > Peat | place: Sweden: Norrbotten County, Stordalen Mire... | reverse complement strand
TTATAAAAATGACTAATTTAACTTTCAACTCTTGTTTTTTAATAGCAGAAGTATCTTCAGGAATTAGAACAATTGCTAGTTATTCTCATCTTATCCCTGCAGTTTTGTCTTTGGTTTTGGGGATTTTTATATTTTTTAAAGCTAAATTTAATTTATTTTCAAGAATTTTTTTCACTTTTATTATTGTTTTTTCAATTTGGTTGTTGGGAGATTTTATAATTTGGATCTCAAATGATTATCATTTAACATATGCTATTTGGTCATTTCTTTTATATATAGAGATTGTTTTTTATACGCTCGGTCTTTATTTTGTAATGGTTTTTGTCAAAAAATATGATATATCTATTTTTTATAAAATTATTCTTTTTTTGTGCACATTACCACCTTTTATTTTAACTTTAGCATTAAAATCTAATACGGGTTTTAATCAACCAATGTGTAATGCTTATAATAATAATTTTTTGGATATATATAAGCTTATTTATGAAGGAATAATTTTATTGATAATTTTTGGGTATACAATAGTTCCATTTATAAAGAAATATTCTTGGAAAGAAAAGAAGGCAAGACTAGTAATGCTTGGTTCTATGTTTTTATTTCTTTCTGTTTTTGGAGTAACAGAGTATATCGCGGCCTCAACAGGTAATTATGAATTAAATCTTTATAGTTTATTCTTGTTGCCAGTATTTCTTCTTGCAATCATTTATTCAGTTTTTGAACTTGATATTTTTAACGTAAAAATGCTTGGAACTCATTACTTAGTTTTTGGGTTAATGATTCTTATGGCTGGTCAATTATTCTTTGTGAAAAGTACAGCCAATATTTTACTTACGGTTTTGACGATTGTAATAACTATTGGCTTGAGTATTATTCTATTTAGAAACTCAAAACGCGAAACAGATCAAAGAATTCGAATCGAAAAATTATCTGCAGAGTTGGAGGTGGCGAATGAAAAATTAAAATCTTTAGATAAATTAAAAACGGAATTTCTTTCTTTGGCTTCGCACCAGCTCAGAAGTCCACTGACAGCCATTAAAGGATACACTTCAATGCTTTTAGAGGGGGATTATGGGGTAATGAACGACAAACAAAAAGAAGCAGTTGATAGAGTTATGGAATCAAGTAAACATTTGACTGCAGTGGTGGAAGATTTATTAGATACTGCAAAAATAGAACAAGGTGGAATGCAATACAACATAAGTCCTTTTGATTTTGAAAAAGCAGCACGAGATTTAGAAACAGATTTATCTATAACGGCAAAAAAGAAAGGCTTGGAGTTTACTTTTGAGACGGATAACAAGGCGCCATATATGGTAAACGGAGATATGGAAAAGCTTCGTCAAGTTATTTTGAATCTTACAGATAATTCTATTAAATATACAAAAACAGGCAGTATCGTCGTAAAACTTACCAAAGATGAAGCAAAAGGTAAAATTCGTTTGTCTATTACTGATACCGGAATGGGAATGACCCCGGAGATAAAGGCCACATTATTTAAGAAATTCGCTAGAGGTGAGGGGGGGAAGGTCAATACAGGTGGTTCTGGTTTAGGATTGTATTTGGCAAAAGAAATTATAGAAGCACATAAAGGAACTATTGATGTGGAGTCAAATGGCCCAGACCTTGGTTCAACGTTTTTCTTTGAATTAAACTCTATTTAGAGTTGTCCACAGGCATTTTATTATTATAGAATTAGGCTGTTTGTGTTATAATTAACCGTATGGATGAAAAAAAGAAGATTTTAATAGTAGACGACGACATGTTTCTTTTAGACATGTATGCTCTTAAATTTAGCCAGAATAGCTTCGATGTTTTTACAGCAGATAGTGGCGCTGTCGCTCTAGAGAAATTAAGAGGTGGATTAAAGCCCGATATTATATTGACTGACATTATCATGCCAGAAATGGATGGTTTTGAAATGCTTGAAAAAATAAATTCTGAAAAATTAGTTCCAGATTCTGTAAAAATAATACTTTCTAATAAAGGACAACAAGCAGATATCGATCAAGGGATAAAGCTTGGTGCTTCTGGATACATAGTTAAGGCAAATTCGACTCCTACTGAAGTCATAAGCCAAGTTACCGATATTTTAAATAGAAAAATTATTAGTAAAGATAAATAATTATAGCTAGTACGATGGACTATAAAACAAAACTAGAAGAGCTTATTACAACTCTGATTAATGAAAATGGATCTGACTTACATTTAGGTGTGGGTAGAGTTCCAGCTATTAGAGTAAATGGAGAGCTTATATTTCTTTTAAAAAATTCTGTTTTAACCAAAGAAGATGTCTTGGGTATTCTAGGTGAAGTTTTAGATAAAACAAAGATGGAAAAATTTACTGAGAATCAGGAAATGGATTTTTCTTATGATTTTAAGGAATCACGTCTTCGAGGTAACGCATTTTTTCAAAAAGGATTGATCGGTATTGCTCTTCGCTTGGTTCCTAAGGTCAAACCTCTTTCAGAGTTACATTTACCGCCAATTATTGCTGATTTAGCTCGCAAGAAACAAGGTTTTTTCCTATGTGTCGGTCCTGTCGGCCAAGGTAAATCCACTACTCTTTCTTCAATGATTGATTTGATAAACAATGAACAGTCTCGCAATATCATTACTATTGAAGATCCAATAGAGCACGTGTACGTACCAAATAAATCTATGATCAGTCAGCGTGAAGTCGGTATCGATACAAAAGATTTTCACATAGCCTTGAAATCAGTTTTCCGCGAAGATGTGAATGTCATCATGATCGGTGAGATGCGTAATCCAGAGACTATTTCCACAGCTGTCACAGCTGCTGAGACAGGGCACCTTGTTCTTTCTACTTTACACACAAACAATGCTTCACAGACTATCGATCGTATCATCGACTCTTTTCCTGGAAGCCAGCAGGATCAAATTAGAATTCAGCTTGCTTCATCGCTTCTTGGTATTTTTTCGCAAAGACTTATTCCAAGAGTTTCCGGTGGTCTCATTCCAGCCTATGAATTACTTTTAAATAACAATGCAGTTTCGAATCTTATCCGAGAAAAACGTACGCATGAAATCGATGTTGTTATCGAGACAGGTAGTGATGTAGGAATGATTGATTTGAACCGTTGTCTTATTGAACTCGTACGAACAGGTGAGATAACAATAGAAAGTGCTTATCAATATTCACTTAATCCAAAGGCGCTAGAGCGCATGATGTAAAAAATTATGTTATTTAAATATAAAGCAGTAGATGATAAAGGAGTAAATAAAGAAGGGGAGATCGATGCACCAAATCGTGACATGGCCATCAGTGGTCTTCAACGTCGTGGATTGATTATTCTTTCTATAAATAATGTAGACGAAAAGAAATCTATCTTCAAGATGTCTTTCATGAACAAAGTTCCAAAGAAAGACGTTGTTATTTTGTCTAGACAGATTTCTACTTTGTTTGATGCGCAGGTTTCTGCACTTAAAGCTTTTACTATGCTAGCCGCAAATGTTGAGAATAAACTTTTAGGTCAACATTTAACGCAAATCTGCGATGATCTTCAAGCCGGTGTTTCTATTTCTGGTGCTCTTTCAAAATATCCAGATGTTTTTTCTGATTTTTATGTAAATATGGTCAAGGCAGGTGAGGAGACTGGTAAATTGAATCAAACTTTTGCCTATTTGGCAGATTATTTAGATCGTCAGTATGCGCTTACTTCTAAAACAAGAAATGCTTTGATTTACCCAGCTTTTGTTATTGTTACCTTTTTCGTAGTTATGAGTTTGATGTTTGTAGTAGTTATTCCGAAGCTTTCCGCTATTCTTACTGAATCTAGTCAAGAAATCCCTCTTTTTACAAAAATAATTATTGGACTTTCTAGTTTCTTTGTTAATTACGGTTTTATCATATTAATTTTTTTAGTTTTGGCAGGTATTTGGCTTTGGAGACTTTCTGCGACGGAAAAAGGGAAAGCATACATAGACAAAATGCGTTTATCTATTCCAGCTGTTGGTAATCTTTATCAAAAGCTTTACCTTTCCAGAATTGCTGACAACATGGACACAATGCTTACTTCTGGTATTCCGATTGTTCGATCTATTGATATCACCGCTGACGTAGTTGGAAGTAAAGTATATAAAGCTATTTTGAAAGATGCGGCAGACGGCGTGAAGTCAGGTCTTTCTCTTTCGGCTTCTTTTGAGAAACATCCAGAGGTCCCAGGAATTCTTGTGCAAATGGTTAGAGTGGGTGAAGAGACAGGTTCTTTGGGAACTATTTTGAAAACTTTGGCTAGTTTTTATAAAAGAGAGGTGGATGATGCGGTGGATACCTTGGTGGGATTGATAGAGCCAGTGATGATCGTTGTTCTTGGTCTTGGGGTAGGTATTCTCTTAGTCTCTGTATTGATGCCTATATACAATATGGCAGGAGGAATCAGTTAAAATCAGGGGGTGGGCCCCGTCGTTCGCGAACGACGGGGTGTGGATATCTCTCTTGCACGTAAGATTTTTTAAAATGATATAATAAAGTAAGTTATTAATTATAAGTGAGTCGAAAGTTCTGCAGATTTTATTATGCGACGGCATAATAAAGCAGAAAATTATTATTAAACTCGATATAATCGAGAAATTATAAGTAAAATTAAAATTATGAAGAATTTTAAAAAAGGTTTTACATTAATCGAATTGTTGGTTGTCGTTGCAATCATCGGTATTTTGGCCTCAGTAGTTTTAGCATCTTTGAATAGTGCTAGAACAAAAGGTAAAGATGCTGCTGCTATGTCAAGTTTTTCGCAAGCTCGTGCTGGTGCTGAAATTGCATATTCTAACCTTGGTAATACTTACGCAGCTATGTGTCCTACTATAACAACTGGTGCTGTTAGTGCAACAGATGCAACTAATGCAGTTGAATTTAGTCAGGCTCTTAGAAATGCTCAAAAAACCCTAGGAACTGTTACTGCTCTTACTGATGTTGGTGGAGTAACTTGTGGCTCAGATGCGACTACTTATGCAGCTTCAATCAAGCTTAATGCTGCTAATAGTTATTATTGTGTAGATAGTACGGGTTTTGCTGGAGTAAAAACATCAGCTCAAACAGCTGGTGCGAAAGTTTGTTCATAGTTTGTATTTATAGTATATTAGAAACAAAACAAAAACTACCCACTAGGGTAGTTTTTGTTTTGTTTTATATGTTATAATTATGGGAGTTTAATTATAAGTTAATCATTAAATTTTTATCATGAATTTTAAAAAAGGTTTTACATTAATCGAATTGTTGGTTGTCGTTGCAATCATCGGTATTTTGGTTTCAGTGATTTTAGCATCCTTAAATAATTCAAAAGCAAAAACTAATGATGCAAAGATACAGTCACAATTAAAAAGTATGGTATCTCAGGCACAACTTTTTGGTGGGGCTGATTCAGCTTATGTTGCATCTGTTGTCTTTACTCCTTCTACTATAGATGGAGCAGCAGCAGGGGGGACATTAACAAAAGGCATTTTATTTAACAATACGACTTCTTCTAGTAATAGTTTATATACTCTTATGAGTAAGCTTCCAAGTGGCACTAATTTGTATTATGGTTGGGATGGAAGTTCTGTGCTTACAGGAGGAAAATGGTTTGTTGCTGCTAGTGGATCAAAGGGGGCTTATTGTGTTGATTATACTAGTTTTTTAAAAACATATAATGGCTCTGTCCCATCGGACGTTGCAGGATTTAATGCGGCATTCTCTAATTTAGGTTCTTATAGTTGTAAATAACTAATTTTTTATGACAACAATATTAACGATTATATTTTTTGTTTTAGGTCTGATCATCGGGAGCTTCTTAAACGTAGTTATTCTTCGTTTTAATACTCAAAAAACTTTTGGGGGAAGAAGTGGCTGTATGTCTTGCCAGAAGAAACTTTCTTGGTATGAACTTTTTCCTGTTTTTTCCTTTATTTTTTTGAAAGGTAGATGCAAGGGTTGCAGGACAAAAATTTCTTGGCAATATCCTTTAGTTGAATTAGTCACGGGAATAATTTTTGCTTGTTTGTTCTTGAAGTTTCAAGGTGTATTTTATGCAAATACATTTATTTTTGCGGGGACGATGGCTTATTACGCAGGAGCCTTTTCTCTTTTAGTTGTTATCGCCGTTTATGATCTTAGACATAAAATAATTCCAGACACCTTGGCTTTGGTTCTAGGTGCCCTTACTTTTCTTGGTTTGTTTTTCTTTTCTGCTTCAGGTTTTAATTTTCACTTACCGACAGTCATGGAGCTATTGGCTGGTCCAATAATAGCTTTGCCTTTTGCTTTAATCTGGCTTGTGTCTAAAGGAACATGGATGGGGCTGGGGGATGCGAAGCTGATGATTAGCTTGGGTTGGCTTTTGGGCCTTTCTAGGGTGTTAAGTGGAACCGTTTTGGCTTTTTGGACTGGAGCGATAGTTGGTATTATCCTTATGGCTCTTTCAAGAAAGCATTCGATAAAAAGTGAAATTCCTTTTGCGCCGTTTTTGGTTTTAGGAACTATTCTAGCTTTTCTTTTTGAATTGCATATTTTCCCATTAAATTTTTAATTTGAGATGTTAAATTTGAATAAAAAAATTAAGAGAAATAGGGGAATGACTTATGTCGAGCTTATTGTTGTTCTTAGTATTTTTGCCATTATGACTTCTGTTACTATGTTTAATTATGGTAAATTTCAAGCTCAGGTAGATATAAAAGTTTTAGCAAATGACATCGCTCTTAAAATAGTTCAAGCTCAAAAAGATGCTATGTCGGGTAAAATACCTATGGCGTCTCAATATGCTGTTATTTCTGATAAACCTAATTGGAAACCTTCTTACGGTGTTGCTTTTGCTCCTTCTAATAAATCAAATTTTATATATTTTGTGGATTTAGACCCAGCAATTAAATATTATAATGATGCTACATGGTGTCGGACAGAACTTGGTACTTATGAATGTATAAATAATATTCAAATAACAAAAGGAAATTATGTATCAAAAATAGAACCCCTCGGAGGGGATGGATGTTCTACGACTGTCGGGGATATTAGTATTCTTTTTACTCGTCCAAATTCTACTCCAATTTTTTCCTCGAAAACTTCTCCTTCATGTAGTCCTGACGATGTCGTTATTACTATTTCTTCACCACAAGGAATTAGTTCGAAGATTAAAATATATTCTTCAGGAAGAATAGAGATAATATAAAATGCAAAAAGAATATTTTAAAAATAAAAGAGGTGGATTTACAATAATAGAAGTGATGATATCTATTGCTTTATTTACCATCGTTATAATGACTGGGATGACAGCTCTTTTGAATGTTAATTCTTTGCACAATAAATCTCAAAATACTCGTTCGATCATGGATAGTTTAAATTTTATTATGGAAGATATGTCTAGAAATATTAGGACTGGTTATAATTACTCTTGTTTTCCATTGGGAGCTGGTTTCCCTAATTCAGGGCAGGGTAGCCCACAGGATTGTACTGATGGGAGTGGGGAAGCTTTAGCCTTTGAATCTTCTACGGGAGATCCATCTGATGATAAAGATCAAGTTATTTATGCTTTTGATAGTAATGGAAATCTTTTTAAGGCTATTGATGGAGGATATTCTAATGATATTTATTCATCTCCAATAAATCCTAGTAATGTTACGTTTATAACTGGCTCTGGTTTTACTGTGGTTGGATCTAAGCCTGGTGACGATCAACAACCTTTTGTAATTATTAGATTAGTTGGAGAAATAACCAATAAAGACAAAACTAAGACTCAGTTTTCTTTACAAACTTCTGTTTCTCAAAGACTAATAGATATACCAGCAGTTTCAAATCCATATTAAAATAATTTATGATGAAATTTTTAAAACAAAAAAATAAAAATTCTGGTTTTACTTTAGTAGAAACATTAGTCGCTATAGTTATTTTCACATCTTCTATTGTTGTTATGATGAATGTTTTGGGTGGTGGTATTTCTAATACAACTTATGCGAAGAATAGAACTATTGCTACATACTTAGCTCAAGAGGGTATTGAAACTATTCGAAACATGCGCGATAATTATGTTTTATACCCAGCTGATACGGGACTAGACTGGGCTCAGTTTGTTGGTAAGCTAAATACAGCAGGTTGTTTTTCTAGAGCTTTTAGAGGTTGTTATTTCGATGATAGAGATATAAGTACTAATATTACGTTTAGTCCTTGTCAGAGTAGTACAGTTTGTCCATTATATAATGATGTTCCTGGTGTATATAGTTATTTTGGTACTAAAGATTCTGGGTTTGATCGTGTTATAACAATGAGACCAACTGTAATGGAATCTCCATTAAATAATGGAGATGAAATAAAAGTAGTTTCTACTGTTTATTGGAAACAGGGGATTAATACTTATAATGTTAGTTTTTCAGAAAATTTATTTAATTGGGGAACAGTAACACCAGTAGTAACACCATGATTATAAAAAAAATAAAAAATAATAAAGCATTTGTTCTTTTATTTGCAGTGGTTATTTCTAGTATCATTTTGGCTGTGACCTTGGGTGTATTGAATATTGCTTTAAAAGAAATTAATTTCAGCACTTCTAGTAAGGACACAGACGATGCTTTTTATGCCGCTGATACAGGAGTCGAATGTGCTCTTTATTATGATAAAGATATAAGTGTGTTGCAACCTTTTCCATCTAGGACGGTACAACCATCTATGATGTGTGCTGGTTTTGTAGTTGATGAAAATTTACAAAATCCAGATGACAATTTTTGGACATTTTCTGTCTTAGGACTTGGTAGTTCTGGTAAATCATGCGCCTTCGTTTCTATTTTAAAAGATTCAGGAGCTACCCCAGCTGCAACTTCAATTATTTCAAAAGGTTACAATGTCGCAGATACTACTGGTGATAATTGTGTTCCGAATTCTAAAAGCGTTGAACGTCAGCTTGAAGTAAATTACTAAATAATATGAACAAGGATAAGGCAGAAAATAGAACCCGCCCCGACTCGCAAAAACTCGTCGATGCGAGGCGGGTACTTAAATTGAGAAATGAAATAGCTCGGTTGAGAGAAGCGTATCATGTATCTGATGATCCGCTTGTTACTGATGACGTCTATGATTCTTTAAATCGGGAACTTAGAGTTTTGATTGCAAAATATCCAGAATTTAATGATTTAAATGCTCCAGAAAATAGAGTTGGTGGTAAGCCGTTGGATAAATTTGTAAAAGTTAAACACAACATCAGAATGACTTCTTTGAATGATGTTTTTTCTGAGGAAGAATTGTTTGATTGGGAAAATAGAATAAAAAAGTTGTTGCCTCCCCCAAAGGAAGGACCTTTGGGAATTAAATATTTTTGCGAAGTAAAATTTGATGGTTTAGCTGTTTCTTTGATTTACGAGGATGGTGTCTTTGTTGCTGGTTCTACTAGAGGGGATGGTTTTATTGGTGAAGATATAACTCAAAATTTGAAAACTATAAAATCAATACCGCTTCAATTGAAGGCGCCATTTCCCAGATATATTGAAGTTCGAGGAGAAGCTATAATGGCCAAGGACACTTTAGTTTTTTTGAATAAAAAAAATGAAAAAGAAGGGAAGCAAGTCTTTGCAAATACCAGAAACGCAGCAGCTGGAAGTTTGCGACAATTGGATCCAAAACTTTCTGCTGAAAGAAATTTAGATTTTTTTGCTTATGATATTGCGGAGATTAAAGATTTTAATATAATTCCGGAAAGACATTCAGATAAACATAAACTTCTTAAAAAATTAGGTTTTAAAATGGATGATCATGATGCTTTTTGTAAAAGTATTCCGGAAGTAATAGATTTTATAAAAAAGTTTCAAAAAGTTAGAGATGCTTTTGAATTTGGAACTGATGGAATTGTTATTTCTGTTGATGATTTGAAGTTACAAGAAACATTAGGAATAGTTGGGAAAGCCCCACGTTATATGGCTGCTTTTAAATATCCAGCAGAGCGAGCAACGACAATAATTAAAAACATTATAGTAAATGTTGGGCGGACTGGTGTTTTGACCCCTTTGGCTATTTTTAATCCTACGACGGTGGCTGGTTCGGTGGTTTCTAAAGCTACTCTGCACAACATGGACCAAATAGACAGATTAGATGTAAGGATAGGAGATACAGTGGTGATAATAAAAGCTGGCGATGTCGTTCCAGCTGTTGTAGAAGTTTTACATAAAATGCGTACAGGCAAAGAGAAAAAATTTAAAATACCAGAGCATTGTCCTGTGTGTGGAACTAAAATAATTAAGAAAGAAAATTTAGTGGCTTACCTATGCCCGAATCCAAAATGTGGAGCTAAGAATGAAAGATTTTTGGAGCACTTTGTCGCAGTTTTTGAAATTTATGAATTAGGCCCAAAGATTTTAAGAAGATTTAAAGATGAAGGCTTAATAACAGATGCAGCTGATATATTTACCCTTAAAGAAGAAGATATTGCGCCACTTGAAAGATTTGGAGAGAAGTCTGCAGAAAATATTGTGAAAGAAATTGAAATGAAAAAGAAAATACCTTTTGGTAAGTTTCTTTGGGCCCTTGGTATTTTACATGTAGGGGAGGAGACAGCTCGAGACCTAGCAAGTAATTTTGAAACTTTAGAAAAATTAAAGAAGGCTAGCTTGGAAGAAATAAATGAAATAGAAAATATTGGTCCAGCTGTATCAAAAAGCGTTTTTGATTATCTCCAGGATAAAAATAATTTATCTTTTATAGAAAAACTTTTCAAGAATGGTGTAACTTTACAAAAAGTTGAAAAGAAACAAAATGGAAAGTTTAAGGGTCTTATTTTTGTTCTGACTGGCACCCTGGAAACAATGTCTCGAGAAATAGCTAAAGAAAAAATAATAAATTTAGGAGGAAAAGTTTCTGGTTCTGTTTCTTCGAATACTTCTTATGTGGTGGCGGGAGAGGAAGCTGGTTCAAAGTTGAAAAATGCTGAGAAATTAGGTGTAAAAATAATAGACGAGAAAAAGTTTTTAGAAATGCTATAATAGAGAGCCGATGATGAAGAAATTTAAAATTTTTACAGTTTTTATTGGGTGTCTGCTATTTAGATTGATGCCTTTTAGGGCTCCTAATTTAGAGCCTATTATGGCTTCTATTATGCCCTTAGGACGCAAATATGGTGCTTTGCTGGCTTTTTTCTTTGGGTTTTTAAGTATGGCTTTATATGATGTTTTTACTCATTTTGGAGTGTGGACCTGGACCACTGGGATAACTTATGGATTGATCGGTGTTGCTTCCACTTTTTACTTTAAAAAATTTAAAACGTCTGCTTTTAATTTTGCTGTTTTTACATTTTTTGCCACCATATCTTTTGATTTAATCACTGGAGTTTTGTTTGCTCCGATGTTCCATCAAACCATTTTCAGTGCTCTTGTCTTACAGATTCCATTTACAGCATTACATTTAGCAGGGAATATAGGCTTGGCTTTAACACTTAGTCCTATATTAAATAAGTGGCTAATGGCAGGTGAAATTTCTTTACGAAAAGTTGAGTTACAAACTGCAATTTAAAAAATTGCGGAGGCGGAGAGATTCGAACTCTCGGTGGGAGTAACCCCACACAGACTTTCCAAGTCTGCGCACTAGACCGCTATGCGACGCCTCCATGGTATATAATCTACCTTATTTTATGAAAAAAGAGAAATGTGTTAAAATGCTTTTATGAGAGAAATAAAGAATTTAATAAATAAAACTGAAGAAAGAATTAAAATATATTTAAGTCATCATCCAGTGCTTTACGCATTATTTGTCGGAATAGGCGTTGTTTTATTCTGGCGTGGTGTTTGGCATACGACTGATCTTGTCCACACTTATTTCGGTATTTTCCAAAATAGTTCATCGGTGAGTTTACCTTTTTCTTCATGGTGGGATGGGCCACTATCTTTTGTGGTAGGTATAATAATTCTATTTTTTACAGGAGCTTTTACTTCTAGTTTTATCGGAAATGAGTTGATTCTTTCAGGTCTTCGTCAGGAAAAGAAATTAAGTCAAAAAACTGAAATTGAAGTTGAGTCTGAAGAGAAATATGTTTCTGATATAAAAGAAGAATTGAATACAATGGCTGATAAAATTAATCAGCTGGAAAAGAAAATTCACAAGGAGGAATAATATAAATTCTTGAAAAATACAATCGTTTTAAATAAAAAAGAAGGAGAGACGCCGTTAGAATCTTTGGAAAATTTTCGTAGAAAGAATCCAAAATATTTGAACGTGCCTATGACTTATGCTGGTAGATTGGATCCTATGGCCTCGGGTGTCTTATTATTACTCGCTGGAGAAGAGGTCAAAAATAAAGGTAAATATTTAGCTTTAGAGAAAGAATATGAATTTGAAGTTCTTTTTGGTTTTGCCACAGATACTTATGATATTTTAGGGAAAGTAGTTTCTTCTAAAAAGGTTACTTTGTCTAAACAAGAAATAAAAGAAAAAATAAAAAAACACTTAAAAAGTTTTATAGGTGAATCTATGCAAAAATACCCGATGTTTTCTTCGAAAACAGTAAATGGTAAACCATTATTTTATTACGCTAGAAAAGGTGAGAATGTTAAAATTCCAGAAAAAAAGATTTTTATCAAAAAATTAAGTTTAGGAAAGATAAAAGAATTAGACAGCAAAAAGTTATTTAATAATATAGAGAAAAGAATAGCCAAGGTTGGAGGAGATTTTAGACAAAAAGATATTTTAGAGGGTTGGAAAGACAAATTGAAAACTTCATCTGAAATTAATGAAAAAAAGTTTATAATAATTAGCTTTAAAATGTGTTGTAGTAGTGGCACATATGTGCGAAATGTTGCGAATTCTTTAGGGAATTTAATTAAAATACCAGCCTTAGCTTTCACTATAAAAAGAACAAAAATAGGTAAATATATGTTATAATCAAAAAACGTAAATTTATGGAAAATTTAGACAAAACAAGAGAAGATTTTAAAATACTTAATAAAAATGATGGTTCTATGCCTATCTATTTTGATAGTGCTTGTATGAGTTTAAAGCCAAATTGCGTCATCGAGGCTATGGAGGATTACTATTTTAATTTTCCAGCTTGTGCCGGAAGGAGTTCTCATAAATTAGGTGATGAAGTCACTAAGAAAGTCAAAGAAGCTAGAAAGATTATTGCCAAATTTATAAATGCCGATAATGAAAAAGAAATAATTTTTACTCGTAATACTACCGAAGGTATAAATTTATTGGCTAATTCTTTTCCTTTTAAGGCAGGAGATGTAGTTTTAGTTACAGACAAAGAACATAATTCAAATTTAGTCACCTGGCTTTCATTGAGAGAGAAGAAGGGGATAGAGGTGAAAATTATTCCTTCGAAAGAAGACAATACTTTTGACCTAGATAAATTTTCTGAATTAGTGATAGGAGTTAAATTCGTCTCAATCGTTCATACTTCGAATCTTGATGGATTTACAAATCCAGCTAAGGAGATAGTAGATATTGCTCATAAGAATGGGGCTTTTGTTTTTTTAGATTGTGCTCAGAGTATTGCTCATAGAAAAATTGATGTTCAAAAGTTGAACGTTGATTTCTTGGCTTTTTCTGGACACAAAATGCTTGGGCCTACTGGTACAGGAGTTTTTTATGGCAAACATGAATTGTTGGATAAATTATCTCCATTTCTTGTCGGAGGAGACACCGTAGAATATTCGACCTATGAAGATTATAAGGTGTTGCCTTTACCTGAGAGATTTGAAGCTGGGTTACAGGATTATGCTGGAATTATTGGATTAGGTAGGGCAGTGGAATATTTAGATAAAATTGGTTTTGATGAAATAGAAAAACACGAATTAGAATTAAATAAATACATTACCGAAGAATTATTGAAGTTTCCTCAAATAAAAATAATTGGACCAATTGATCCAGAACTTAGATCTGGGATTGTGAATTTTTATGTTGAGAATACCGATATGCATAAATTCTGTATTATGCTAGATAATATGGCTAATATTTGTATTCGTTCTGGCCAACACTGCGTGCATTCTTGGTTTAACAGTAGAGGAATAAGGAATTCTGCCAGGGTTTCTATTTATTTTTATAATACTCTAGAAGAAGCGAAAGTATTTGTCGAAAATTTAACAAAAATTATTAATATAATATAAAAAATTATGCCTTGTCTATTAGCTTTAATTGTATTTTCAATATTAGGAATATTTAGTGCTTCTCACCGCGCTTTGGCGAAAGAAGCGTTTAGTTGTGTTTTTAAAAGAATGACTCTTCGTCCTTGTAATACAGGATTTGATGAAAAAATAAAAGGTAAAATATTGTCTAAGTTAATCAATCGCTCTACTTTTCTTACCAGAATAGTAAATAAGCATTATGAAATTTTATCTTGGATATTTTTTGTTTTGATGGTTGTAAGTACCGCTTGGGTTATTAGGGGTGGTTATAATTTCTATGTTTATGGAAGTTGTAATGGCTTAAACCAAAGTGGTTTTTGTGCTTTTGATCCAAAGGGGGAAAATAATAAAGTCACAGCAATAGGCGATGGAGCTTCTTGTGGAATAGTTCAAAAAACTGAACAAAATGTAACATTAAACAATGTTGATCTTTCTTCTTTCCCAAGTATCAATAATGGATCTAAGGATAATGTAGTGTTTATCGGTTGTTATGATTGTGATTATTCAAAGAAAGCATATCCTCTTATTCAGAAGTTAGTTCAAAATAAAAAAGCTAATTATATTTTTGCTCACTATCCAGCCAAAGGAGACACGGAATTTCTTTCAGTTGTAGATTATTGTGTTTACAAAAATTATGGAGATAAATTCTGGCCATACAATGATTACATGTTTAGTGAAAACAAAGATTATGTAATTAATAAAGATAATACAAATACAATTTTGCAAAAATTTGATTTTGATGTGAATACAATTACTGCTTGTACCAGCAACACTGATACTCAAAACATCGTGACTGATCAAATGAAAGAACTTGAAAAGACTGGATTGTTTGGAACACCGACTGTATTTATCAATGGCAAACCTTTCGTCGGTCCAAAACCATATCGTGTTTATCGCAGTGCTATAAATAAATTTATTTTCTTTTAAGAATTAAAAATGATATTTTCTGCTTTAATCACAATCATAGGTCTTTCACTTTTTGAAACCATTTCATCTATTGATAATGCTGTTATTAATGCTGAGGTATTAGGGACTATGAGTAAAAGAGCCAAGAAATGGTTCTTATTATGGGGATTAATTATTGCTGTATTTGTCGTTCGTGGTTTGTTACCTTGGGCGATTGTTTGGGCTTTTAATCCTTCTCTTGGTCCCATACAAGCCTTTACAGCAGCTTGGTCTGGGAATATGGCTGTAAAGACTTCTATAGAGCAATCAGCTCCGATTTTACTTATGGCTGGGGGAGTCTTCTTAGTATTTCTATTTTTGCACTGGCTTTTCTTGGAAGATAAAAAAATGGGTTTGCCTCGTGCTGAAAAATTCTTTATGAAACAAGGCATTTGGTTTTACGCCGTTGTTTCTGTTTTGCTTTCAATGCTCGCTTGGTTTTCTTTAAAACAAAATAGCATGATGGCTTTTGGGGCAGTTATCGGTTCGTCATTATTTTTTATAATGCATGGCTTTAAACAAAATGCCGAAGAGGAAGAAAAGAGAATGAAGGGGAGCACTCGTTCAGACATTAGTAAATTACTTTTCTTGGAAATAATTGATGCTACATTTTCTGTTGATGGGGTGTTGGGAGCTTTTGCTTTTACTCTTTCTGTTCCTTTGATTTTACTTGGTAATGGTTTGGGGGCGATAATGGTTCGACAATTGACCATAGGCAATATTGAAAGAATTAAAAAATATGTTTATCTAAAAAATGGTGCGATGTATTCTATTTTGGTACTTGGAGGCATTATGATAGCTCACGCTTTCGGCGCTCATATTCCAGAATATGTTTCTCCCTTAGCTACATTTATAATAATTGGATTTTTCTTCTGGAAGTCAAAAATGCATCTTAACTCAAACAGGATTTGATTTTTATAATTTTTAGTGTAATATCTCTTTTGAGATAGTAATTTATTAGTTAATTTTAAAAGATACAAAACATTATGGCGAAAAAATTAAAAAAAGGAATAAGTGTTCTTGCAAAACAATTAAAGTTGGCAGAACTTAATTTTGAAAGATGGAATAATGCACTTTTAACTAAGGACCCTAAAAAGGTTGCTAGTTTATATACCAAAGATGCCAGCTTTCACCCTACAATGTCCGGCCAATTTAAGCATGGACAAAAAGGAGCTCAGGATTATTTTGAGCATTTTGTTTTAAAAAGCCCCTCAGGTAAGGTGGTTGAACAAAAAGTTCAATTTACTGGGGCTAAAAATTATATCCATTCTGGATTGTATGATTTTGAAATTGGTCCTACCGGCAAAAGAGAGATAGCAGAAGCTCGTTTTACTTTTGTCTGGCAGAAAGACAAAACAGGGAAGTGGAAGATTGCACATCACCATTCTTCTGTAAAACCAAAATAATATTTATTCTTATTAATTAATTGAACCTCCCCAACCCGGAGGTTTTTTATTTGGCTTATAAATAGAGTATAATATAAGAATGTCAGAGGAAGTTTTTGAGAAGGAATATAAAAAATTAAATAAGGCTCAAAAGGAGGCTGTGGATGCTATAGATGGGCCGGTAATGGTGGTGGCAGGTCCGGGGACGGGGAAGACGCAAATTTTGGCCTTGCGCATAGGTAATATTTTAAAAAAGACGGATACATTGCCTGATGGTATTTTGTGTTTAACTTTTACTAATTCAGCTGTTTCGGCTATGAAAGAAAGACTTCGCAATTATATCGGTTCTACTGCTTCCAAAGTGAATGTTTCAACTTTTCATAGTTTTGGAATGAAATTGGTGGAAGAATATTACGAGACCCTTGATTTAGATGAGGCGCCAAAACTTTTGGATGAGATAGATTCTATTGCTTTATGTGATGAAATTTTGCACGGGAATGATTGGAAATATATTCGTCCGAGGTCTGATGCTTCTAAATATTTTAGAGATTTGAAATCTTTAATTTCAGTTTTAAAACGCGGACGAACATCCCCAGAAGATTTTTTTATTGAGATAGAAAGAGATATAGACAATTTAAAAGAGGATGAGGGAAGTATTTCAACTAGGGGAGAAAGCAAAGGCCAACTTAAAAAAGAAGTTTTAAAAAAGATAGAGAGTTTAGAGAGGAGTAAGGAAGTAATGAAATTTTACGAGCTATATGAAAAAGTCAAAAAAGAAAAAAATGTTTTTGATTACGATGATGTTTTGGAATCAATTGTACGAATAGTGGAGAATTCAGATGATGTACGAGACAATATTCGTGAAAAATATTTATATATTTTAATTGATGAACATCAGGATTCTAGTGGGGTACAGAATGAATTTTTGCAGAAAGTTTGGGGCGATGTGGAAAAGCCCAATATTTTTGTGGTGGGGGATGATAGGCAGCTTATATATGGTTTTTCGGGGGCTTCGCTTTCGTATTTTGAAGGATTCAAACATTCTTTCGGTAAGGCTAAATTGATTACTCTACTCGAGAATTATCGTTCCACTCAAGTTATTTTAGACTCGGCTCATTTACTTTTGGAAAGTAAGATGACAAAAGATAAATTGATAAGTCATCACAAGGAAGCACATCAAATACGTTTAGTTGAAGCGGAATATCCAAGAGACGAGATAATAGCTTGCGGGTTAGACATTAAAGAAAAAATTAAAAAAGGTATAGATTTGAATGATTGTGTTATTTTAGTTCCTAAAAACAGACAGGCACGAAGTGCAGCGCAAATATTGCACGATATGGATTTGCCAGTTTCTTCTTATAGTACACTTCGTCTTTTCGACCAAGAAGAAGCACAGTCATTTTTTAGAGTTTTAAGAATCATCAACAATCCTTACGATAGTGTTTCTTTAGCAGAATCTTTTTTTGACAAGCTTTCGGGTATAGAGCCACTTAACACGCATAAATTCATAGCCCTACACGAGATGAAGAAATTTTCTCTGGTTACTTTAAAAGAAGAAGAAAAAACTGCATCTTTGTTTGAAAAAAGTCCGGAAAAAGTATGGGTAGAAAAACTTTCAAAATGGCTCAAAGAATCACAAACATTAAATGTATATTCTTTGGTTCAATTAGTCGGTGAAGAATTTTTGTTAGACAAGGCTAAGGAACACAAAGATTTGATTTCCCGAGTGGAAATAATCCGAACAGTTTTGCATTTGGTTCTTTCTCAGATAGAAAAAAATCCAAAGCTTAATTTAAAAGATTTTCTAACTTTTATTGAAAGGATAGAAGCTTATGGTGAGGATATCCCACTTTCAGTTTTTGGGGCTGAAGAGGGAATAAAGATTTTAACCCTTCATTCTTCTAAAGGATTGGAATTTGATTATGTTTGGATTGCTCATATGGACGAAAAGTCTCTAGTTTCAGGCAAAAGGCAGGGTTTTACTTTGCCTAAAATGGTAGAGGAAAAAATAGAAGAAAAAGGAGAAGAAGTCATAAAACGTCAGCTATATGTGGCTATTACTCGTGCTAAGCGTTTTTGCACACTTTCTTACGCCATCCATTCCTATACCGGCGGAGATCAAGAATTGGCTCATATTGTGGCAGACTTGCCAGCTGAGGTTTTTGAAAAGCAAAATGCAATAGAGACAGAGAAAATAATTTTAAAACATAATCCAAAATCTTATGTAGAAAAAGGTAAAAATAAGGAAGAAAAATTTGGTTTAGGTGAATTGGTGAAATTGGTAGAAAAAGAATATGAAGATAGAAATGTCTCTGTGTCTTTGCTGAATAATTTCTTTGAATGTCCTTGGAAATGGTATTTTAGGAATTTATTGAAGTTGCCTGAAATAAAAAGTGAGAGTTTGGAATTTGGAAATGCGGTGCATGCTTCTATTGACGCTATTTTAAAAATTGGGGAAAAGCCTTCTGTAAAACAAATAGAAGAAATAACCAATACGGAAGTTTTAAAAAGAGAATATGGTGATGAAAGAAAACAAAAATCAATGCAAAAAGAAGTTTTGGGTATTGTTTCTAGGTGGGTGAAGGAAAGGTTAGGGGAAATAGAGTCTAATTATGAAAATGAAAAAAGTGTTTCTTTTAGAGATGAAAGATTTCCGCATTTGAATATTTATGGAAAATTGGACTTAATAGAAAAACTGGATGAAGAAAATGTGAGAGTGACTGATTTTAAAACTGGTAGCGTCAGAAAAAAATCTGAAATAGAAAAGATAGATGAAGAGGGTAGGATGAGCGGATATTTGCGCCAGCTGGCAATGTATTCTTATTTACTTGAACAAAGCCCTAAGTGGAAAGTTTATGTGCGAGAATCTCGTCTGGAATTTTTGGAAGCGAAAGATTCATTGGAAGCTTTTTATGATAGGTTGATAACCAATAAAGAAATACAACTTTTAATAAAAGATATTACAGATTATGATAATTTAGTTAAAAATGGTGAATGGATAAAAAGACCTTGCAATTATAATTCTTACGGTAAAAACACTGAATGTGAATATTGCAAAAGAGCGAATATCTATAAGAGTTAGAACTTTGCTCCATTATCTAGCCAGCCTAAATAGAGGCCTAAAAATAGGAAGATAGCGGTTAAAATTATCAAGAAAATTATAGTTTTTTTCATTTGGTTATTATAGCAAATAAGCTATTTTTACGATATAATTTGTTTATTAAAAGTTTTAACCAATAATATTATGTCTGATTTAACCATCCACAATATCAACGTTTCTTATGACGAATCTCATCAAAGAGTTAAGGATTTCGTAGAATATCTAAAGAGTGATAGCAGGAAAGATGAAGTGAAAGCCTATTATGATGAAGCTAAAAAAAGTTCTGAAAATAAAATTCATTTAAATGATAAATATGGGAATGAATTTACCCTGATCTGTAACGGCAGTCATAGCTGTACTCTTAGATTGAGGGGAATGTAATTTTTATCTAACGAATCTGAGCGCTAAAAGTTTCCTTGGTTGTTTCTTCTATTTTCTTATGAAGCTCATCAATTTCTGAAGATGTTAAAGTTCTATCTAATGAACGATAAACAATTCTAAAAGCATAACTGATTTTATCGGCTCCGAATTTTTTGGCGTTTTCATATTTGTCTAAAAGTTTTACTTCTTCTACTAAACCTGGAGCATTTTCTCTAACTAGATCGAAATAATCATTTGGTACGAAAGTATTTGGAACAATAAAAGAAATATCACGGACGATAGGAGGGTATTTACTAACTTCTGTAAACTTGTTTCCAAGTTTTAATTGTTTGGTTACACGTTCATCGGTAGACCAGAGCAAGCGAATATCTGGCAGGTCCATACTGATGATAGCTAAGCGTTCTAGTCCGAAACCGAAAGCCCAATTGCTCCATTTGTCAGGATCAAGCCCAAGATTTTTTATAATTGTGTCAGTCATAATACCGCAACCAAGTACTTCAATCCATCTGCCAGCAATTTCGACTTCCATTTCAAGTGATGGATCAGTATAAGGGAAGGTGTCTTTATTGAATCTATATTTTATATCAGGACCGAAAACAGCTTTGGCAATATCAGCTAAAACATTTTGCAAATCTTCTATGCCTATGGTTTTTTTACTTTTTGGAATTAAAAATCCTCCATCAATCTGATGAAAAACATTCATATGATTACGGTCAATTTCATCTTTTCTGTATACTTTTCCAAAAGAGAAAAATCCAACTGCTTCACCACGTAGCATTTTTTCTTTTACTTCTGGTTGTGATAAGTAGTAATACCACATTACTGTCGTATGTGGGCGTAGCATATTTTTATCATCAATAAAATAAGTATCAGAGTGGGAACGGGCTGGATGATCTGGGGCAAAATTGTAAAGATCAAAAGTCACGTCTACGGGAACTATCTCTGGAGATTTTACGGTATCAAAATCCTTGAAATCCGGTTGAGATAAAATTCTATGAACTATTTCATAAATAGGGGAAGATGGCGTACGAGTCAGATCAGGCATAGACAGGTAACGCTTCATTTGAAGTGCTTCAGTATCCTTTCTGTTTTCTAGTTTTTCGAGTAATTCTTTTTCTTCTGGTAATTTAATATTATATGTTTCTTTATTATCAATCATTGTTTAAATATAAATAAAAAATGGTTAAAAGTAAAGTGGTTTTTAGTTTATTTTCTGCTATAATATGTGTAATGGCAAAGGAAAAAGAGGAATCAAAAGGGCATCATTATGACGCTTCAGACATCTCAGTCTTGGAAGGGTTGGACCCAGTCAGGAGACGACCGGGAATGTATATTGGAACGACTGGACCAGAGGGTTTGCACCATTTGGTGTGGGAGATTTTTGACAACTCACGCGATGAAGCCATGGGTGGTTTTTGTAATGATATTGAAGTTGTAGTTTTACCTGGTAATAGAATTCGCGTAGCCGACAATGGCCGAGGTATCCCAGTAGACATTCACAAGAAAACAAAAGTTTCTGCGCTTGAAACAGTCATGACCACTTTGCATGCGGGAGGAAAATTCGGGGGAGAAGGATATAAAGTTTCTGGAGGGTTGCACGGTGTGGGTGCCTCTGTTGTGAATGCTCTTTCTATTTATTGTAAAGCAGTAGTTCACAAAGATGGAGGTGTTTATACTCAAGAATATTCTCAAGGTAAGAAAAAAAGTGCAGTTAAGAAAACTGGTTCTTCTAAACAACATGGAACCATGATCACTTTTGAGCCAGATCAAGAAATTTTTAAAGATATTAAATATGATTTTAATACTATTGTCAGCCACATTCGTCAGCAAGCATATTTAGTAAGAGGATTAAAAATTTTAATAATTGATGCTCGAGGCTATGAAGGCAAGATAGATGATTCAGGGGTTTTTTATTTTAGAGAATTAGGTTTAGAGCTTCCATCGACTTCTTTTTATTTTGAAGGAGGTTTGATTTCTTTGATTAAATATTACAATAAATTCCAGAAGCCAATTCACAATCATATTTTTTATGTTCAGAAAGAATTGGACGATGTGAATGTCGAAGTTTCACTCCAATACGTAGATGACATAGTAGACCGCATTATTCCTTTTGCTAACAATATTTATACTGGAGAAGGAGGTACTCATGTTACTGGTTTTAAGACTTCATTAACTAGAACTTTAAATACTTACTGTAAGAAAAATGAGATGATGAAAGAGTCCGAAGGTGGATTTACAGGAGATGATGTTCTGGAAGGCTTGACAGCTGTTATTTCTGTAAAACTTCGTGAGATACAATTCGAAGGTCAGACTAAAGCTAAATTAGGATCTGTCGAAGCTCAAAGTGCTGTCGGTACTGTTTTTAGTGAAGCCTTTGCAGCTTTCTTGGAAGAGAATCCAGATGATGCAAAATCCATCATCAATAAGTCGATTTTGGCTCTAAGGGCTCGTAAGGCAGCCAAAGCAGCTAAGGATTCCGTGCTTCGTAAGGGGGCACTAGAAGGGATGACTTTGCCTGGTAAACTGGCTGATTGTCAGAGTAAGAGCGCTGAAGAATCCGAACTATTCATAGTAGAGGGAGATTCTGCAGGAGGTTCAGCAAAACAAGGAAGAGACAGACGCACACAAGCCATTTTGCCACTTCGTGGAAAAATCTTAAACGTTGAACGTGCTCGTATTGATAAGATGCTAGCTTCAAAAGAAGTAAAGTCCTTGGTCATTGCTATGGGTACTTCTATTGGAGATACTTTTGATATTTCAAAAATGCGTTATCATAAAATGATTATTGCGACAGATGCAGACGTGGACGGAGCGCATATTCGTACACTTTTGCTTACTTTGTTCTATAGATATTTTAGACCAGTTGTGGAAGCAGGATACATTTATATTGCTCAACCCCCTCTATATAAAATAAAAAGAGGTAAAGAAATTAATTACGCATATTCTGATGAAGAAAGAAATAAGATTGTTGGCAAAAATGCTGAAGTAACTGAGATTGAAAATTTAGATGATCAAACTGCTACATCAGAAACCGAAGCGGAAGCTGAGGAAGAAATAAAAAAGAAACCAAACAAAATTCATATTCAGAGATATAAAGGTCTCGGAGAAATGAACCCAGAAGAGCTTTGGGAGACGACCATGGATCCGGAACATCGTATTCTTAAAAAAGTAAATATTGATGACGCAGAAGAAGCCAATAAAGTTTTCGATATTCTCATGGGCTCTGAAGTCCCACCTCGTAAATCTTTCATACAATCAAATGCTAAATTAGCAGAGATAGATATCTAGGGATGGAGTTTAGTAAAAAAACAAAAGAATATTGGGAAGAAAAAGATTGGGAAGATCTCAAGAAAGCAGAGTCTATAAAAGATCTATACCTTATAGCTGAACGAATAATAAACAGAATGCCAAAACCAATGGTTCAAGTTTGTGGTCCCATAGCGACTGGTGGTTTGGGTTCTATTGAAGCTAATCTAAATGCTTTTAATGAAACAATAATTGATTTACAAAATAAAGGTGTAAATGTTTTTGATCAAATGCCCTTCGAAGATCCAATGCAAAAATTAAAAACTAAAATGTCTACTGAAGAATGTGTTAACAGTATTTTAAATGATTTTTATTTACCCATTTTTAACATAGGTCATATATCTAGTTTTTATTTCATGCCTGGTTGGGAATCTTCCAATGGAGCAAATTGGGAACACGAAAGAGCCAAAGAATTAGGGATAGAAATAATATATCTATAAAAATTACTTTTTCTCTTCTATTTCTTTTTTGATTCTAGCTAAGAAATCTTTTGTTGAGATATTTTCTAATTTTTCTGTGCGTCCTTCTACTGTTAGAGTTTCTGAATCTTTTTCTTTGTCACCTATGACAATTATATAAGGAGTTTTTTGCATTTTAGCGTTGCGGATTCTTTTGCCTAGAGATTCATTTGAAGAATCTAATTCAACTCTAATGCCTTCCTTTTTTAATTCAGTGTAAATTTTTTCTGAAAATTCTTTTTGATGTTCTGAAATTGGTAGAACTGTTATCTGTACAGGTGAAAGCCAAACAGGGAAGGCACCTGCGTAATGTTCTATCAACATTCCCATAAATCTTTCTAAGGATCCAGAAATAGCTCGGTGTATTACTACTGGGCGTTCTTTTTCTCCTTTATCATTTACAAAAGATAAGTCAAAGCGTTCCGGTAAATTGAAATCGCATTGAATCGTAGCTAATTGCCATTCTCTGCCTATTGAGTCTTTAAACATAAAGTCTAATTTTGGTCCGTAAAAAGCAGCTTCACCTTCTACTCTTTTATAATTTAAATTATTTGTTTTGGCTGCATCCTCTAAAGCTTTTTCTGCAATTTCCCAATTTTTAGTTTCTCCTAAGTATTTTGATAAATCAGTACCACGAACAGAAAGTGAAACCCAATAATTATCCATCATGCCGACAGCTGTATAAAATTCTCGGATAATTGAGACGATTGTTCCGACTTCGGCTTCTATCTGATCTTTTCTGCAGAATAAATGTCCGTCATCTTGAGTGATAGCTCGTACGCGAGTAAGTCCACTGAGCTGACCTGATTTTTCATCACGGTAAACTGTGGCTGGTTCGAAATAACGAATAGGCATATCTCGGTAGGAATACTGATCGTCAGCGAAGATTTGCATATGATGCGGGCAATTCATCGGTTTCATAAAGAATTTATCTTCCTTTCCTTGTACGCGGAAAAGTTCATCACCGAATTTTGCAGCATGTCCAGAAACTTCATAAAGTTTTTCTTTGGCAATGTGTGGAGTCCAAACTTGGGAGTACCCTTTGTCTTTATGCAAATCCCAAAGATAGTCAGTGATAGCTTTTCTGATAATCATTCCTTTTGGTTTTATTAATGGAAGTCCAGAACCAATTAAATCGGATACAGTAAAAAGTCCGAGTTCGTAACCTATTTTTTTATGATCTCTTTTTTTAGCTTCTTCTCGTAAATTTAAGTAATTTTCTAACTCTTCTTTTGTTTCAAAAGCTAAACCATAAATACGAGTCAGCATTTTATTCTTTTCATCTCCACGCCAGTAAGCTCCAGCGACTCGGTCTAATTTAAATGAATCAGACGGAATGTCTTTGTTTGGATATTCTACGTGTCCACCTCGGCAAAGGTCAGTAAAATCTCCGGCTGTATAAAATGTTATTTTTTCATCTTTGTCTTTTAGTCCATCTATTAGTTCAGTTTTGTACTCATTGTCAGCATAATCTTTTTTAGCTTCGTCAAAGGTTTTTTCTTCTATGGTAAACTCCTTCCAAGTTTTTAATATTTCTCGCATTTTCTTTTCTATCTTTGGTAGGTCTTTGTCAGAAATAGGGGATTTGAAATCAAAGTCATAATAAAAGCCATTTTCAATGACTGGACCGATGGTTACCTTAGTATCTGGGTAGAGTTTTAAAACCGCTGCCGCCAAAAGGTGCGCTAAAGAATGCCTTATATTGTGTAGTTTTTCATTTGTTTCCATAACCCTTATAATATCACATTTTAATATTCTACGAAAATTGCTTTTAATATTAAATATGCTAATATAAAAACATTATGGTAGTACGAATGAGACATACAAGATCACATACGGCAAACAGGCGTTCACATCATGCTTTGAAGAACGTCAATTTCGCTAAGTGTGAAAATTGTAAAGAATTGAAAAAAGGACACACTGTCTGCAAAGCTTGTGGTTTTTACCGCGGGATGAAGGTTTTAGACTTGGTAAAGAAAGTAGAGAAGAAGCAAAAGAAAGCTAAAGCAAAGAAGGTAGAAGAGTCTAAATAATATAGTGTTTTCGAGTTTTATTTTCGTTCATTAATTTTATGGCAAATAGGCACCTTTCTAGATCAATAGTGCTCCAAACCCTTTTTGAATGGGATTTCTTGTCTACGGAGCAAAAGAAAAATTGGTCAGGTGATGAAATAAAAGAAGCTTTGAATAGAAATTTAAAAGAATTTGGTCCTGGACTTGAGGATGATGCTTTTGTATTTTCTCTAACAGAACAAGTTTTAAAAAAGAGAAAGACTATTGATGAAATTATTGAAAAAGCTGCTCCAGAGTGGCCAATAGATAAAATTTCTGTTGTTGATAGAAATATTTTAAGAATTGGTTTGACCGAGCTTCTTTTTGGTGACCGCAATCAAGTCCCTCCAAAGGTAGCTATAAATGAATCTATTGAATTAGCTAAAACATTCGGTGGAGAAAATTCTAGTAAATTTATAAATGGAGTTCTTGGCGCAGTTTACAAGGAGATAGGTGAGCCAGGTAAAGACGAACAAAGTAAAAAGAAAAAAGAAGATGAAGGGCCAATTGATATTACAAAACTACCAATTGATATAAAGGGTGGGGCTTTGGTTTATGCAAAGAAAGGAAAGAATCTCTATTTTGCTATGGTGCACGATGTTTTCGGCTACTGGACTATTTCTAAAGGTGGAGTAGAAGATGGAGAAGACGTAGAACAAGCTACTGTAAGAGAATTAAAAGAAGAGATTGGTTTAGATATTAAAATTGTAGCTAAGCTTGGTGAAAATGAATATGTTGCAAAACATCCAGAGCGTGGAAGAATCTTGAAAAAAGTTACGTATTTTCTAGCAGAAAGTGAATATAAAGAACTAGTTTTAGAAAATTCTGGTGGGCTAGATGGAGCAAGATGGTTTCAGCTCTCAGAAATTCCAGAGCTTCGTATTTACAATGATATTATTCCGTTGATTGCCAAGGCAATTGAAATTATTTCAAAACAAAAATAAGATGATTAACTTTTCAGATTTCGAAAAAAAAACAAAGATAGTTTTTAAAAACAAGAGTTTACTTAAACAATCTTTTATTCATCGTTCATACATAAACGAAAATCCATCTGCTGGATTGTCGCACAATGAGCGTTTGGAATTTTTAGGTGACGCAGTTCTTGAACTGGTAGTTACTAATTTTTTATATAAAAAATATCCGAATTATACAGAAGGGGAATTAACAGCTCTTCGCTCAGCATTAGTGAATGCGATCATTATATCTGAGATAGCATTAAATGCAGGGATGAATGATTATTTGCTTTTATCGAAAGGTGAGTCGAAGGACAAGGGTAAAGCTAGACAATATATTTTGGCCAATACTTATGAGGCTTATGTCGGTGCAGTGTATTTGGATCAAGGATATGACACAGCGGAACAATTTATTGTTAAGACACTTTTACCTCATACAGAAGAAATTGTTTCCAAGAAGCTTTGGCGTGATGCAAAAAGTTTAGTGCAAGAAAAGGCTCAAGAATTCGTGAGTGTCACTCCAGCTTATAAAGTTTTACATGAATCAGGTCCTGACCATGACAGACATTTTACTATTGGGATTTATTTCGGCGGAGAATTAATAGCTGAAGGAAAAGGTAAGTCAAAACAAGAAGCTGAGCAGAAAGCGGCCGAAGCAGCATTAAAAATGAAGAATTGGCTCGATTAATATGCGGTTAAAGAATCTCGAAATCAACGGCTTTAAATCATTTGCTAAAAAAACTACTTTGGAATTTCAAAGCCCGGTTGTTTCTATAGTCGGGCCCAATGGATCAGGAAAATCAAATGTTGTGGAGTCTATCCGTTTTGTTCTAGGTGAACAATCTATAAAATCAATGCGCGGAAAGGCAGGTACAGACTTGGTTTTCAAGGGTTCTAAGCATTTACCAAAAAGTTCTCGTGCGGCAGTTTCTATTTATTTTAATAATAAAGATAAAGTTTTTAAACTTTCTAACGAAAATGGTGAGAATGTAAATTTAGATTACGATGTCGTTTCTATTTCTCGTGAGGTATATTCTGATGGTTTAAATAAATATATTTTAAATGGTTCTGAGGTTCGCTTGAAAGATATCCATGCTCTTTTAGCTTTAGTGAATATAGGTTCTTCGGGGCACCATATCATTTCTCAAGGTGAAGCAGATAGAATTTTAAATGCATCACCAAAGGATAGAAAAGAAATGGTAGAAGATGCATTAGGACTTAAGATTTATCAATACAAAATAAAAGAAACAGATAGAAAATTGACTCGTACTAGTGAGAACATGAAAGAAGTTTCATTATTACGCAGAGAGATCCTTCCACATTTAAATTTCTTAAAAAAACAAGTTGAAAAATTTGAAAAAGCCAAAGAGATGAAGGTTGATTTGCTCGGCTTTTACCATGAGTATTTAAAGAATGAAAGTATTTATTTAGAAAATGAGAAGAGCAATCTAGCGGTAGAAAAAAATAAAATTTTAAGTGAATTGAAAACTATTCCAGATTCTATTTTTGAAAAAGATGAAGTAATTTCTGAAAAAGAAAATCAAAACAAAGAAGAGTTGAGGAATTTAGAACAAAAGATTTATCAGATTCGTTCTACAAAGAGCGAGATAGAAAGAAAGCTTGGAAGAATAGAAGGAATGATAGAGATGGAAGAAAGCAGGGTTGTTCCAAAAGTAGAAAGATCTGAGAATGTCTCTGTTAGTCGAGAGGAATTCGAATCATTTTTCAGGGAGGCCAATGAATATTTAGAAGAGGCCATGTATTTGGACGTACTAGAAAATGTGGCACCTTTTATTGGTAAAATAAAAGATATTTTTCTTAGATTTGCTAAGAATTTTGAACAAGAATCGGCTATACCAGCTTTCGATAACAGCGCTAAATTACAAGAATTAAAGGATTCTCAAGGACAGATTTTGGTTCAGATGAAAGAGATAGAGAATGAAGAAAATAAGATTTCTGAATCTATCCAAACATTAAAAAATAAGATTGCTAGTGAACTCGAATCAGACCGAGACAAAGAAAGAGAGAAATTTAATTTAAAAGTAAAGCATCAAGAATTGTCTTCTGCTTTGCAGATAATTTCTGTTAAAGAAGAAAATTTGGCTCGAAGAGTAGATGTTTTTGAAAATGACTTAAAAGAAGGAGGCGCTTTAGTCGGTGCTGATATTTTGGCTTATAAGAATTTCGAAGTCAGTGCTGGAGAAGTAGACAAATTAAGACAAGAAGAAATCAAGAAAAAAATAGAACGTATAAAAATAAAATTAGAAGACGTCGGCGCCGGAGGCGGAAGCGAATTGATGAAAGAATTTGAAGAAGTTCGAGATAGAGAAATGTTCTTAACTAAAGAACTGGAAGATTTGACCAAGAGTATTGAATCTTTGCGTGAGCTCATGAAAGGATTGAAAGAAAAGATCGATATCGAATTTGGAGAGGGAATAAAAAAGATAAATAAAGAATTTCAAGAATTTTTCGCCTTAATGTTTGGTGGCGGGACTGGATCATTGGCTATTGTTACTGAGCAGAAAAAGAAAAAAGGTGAAGAAGGAGAAATTGAAGAAGAAGATGATACACCACCTGAACAGGGAATTGAAATCAATGTATCTTTGCCACATAAAAAGGTAAAGGAATTACAATCTTTATCTGGAGGAGAAAGATCCCTTACTTCTATCGCTTTGCTTTTCGCTATGTCACAAGTAAATCCACCTCCTTTCTTAGTACTTGATGAAACTGATGCAGCTCTCGATGAAGCAAACTCACGCAAATATGGTGATATGTTGGAGAAACTTTCAAAGCGTTCTCAACTTATTGTTGTGACTCACAATCGCGAAACGATGTCTCGTGCTGGTGTACTGTATGGTGTCACAGTCGGTGCAGATGGTGCTTCAAAACTCCTCTCTGTAAAATTCGACGAAGCTACAGCTATTGCGAAATAAGCTTTATTTTTTAGGGTTAAAAACAGTTTTTAAAACTTGCTTTTTTATACATGTTATGCTCTAATATAGCAAACTAGTGAACAAATGATCTAGTTCTTTTCAACTAAAAACAAGAGGAGTCAAAATGACAAATCAAAATGAAAAAAGAAATGCCACTCCGGGACAATTGTCCGCAGTAGGTTTTAAAATTGCCGGTACCGTTACTCGTGTGCTTGCCGAAGGAGATTTCGGTTTTGAAGAAGCAAATCACCTTATCTTAAATGATGAGAAAATGCTTGAAAAATTAACTGAAAAATTCTGCGCCGAAGTTCTCGGCATCAAGGCTGATCAATGGGCTGAAGAAAAAAGGAGGATTGAAAAATTCTACAAAAAGTTCTTCAACCGCATGATTGCTTGGTCAACGATTTCATTACCCGTAAAAACAAATGGCATGAACCGCTTGGAAGTAATTTTTTCAGGAATTACCGAAGATGAAATTTTCAACGCTTATGCAAAACAATTCGGCAAAGATTCTGTTTGGAAATACTGCAATAGTATTGCCAAGGTGATTCAGATTCAACAGGAACGCCCAGAAGGTAATTACGCAATTTGTCATGTTGGTGGAGATGAACCTGATATGCTTAATAAAAGCTATGATGATGGAATGAATGAAAATATTAAATTCATGATTCCAAAAGAAGGTCTCATTTCTGCTTTCAGATATCGTACGGAAACTAATAAAATGTATGATGTTAAAGGTTTGACTCGTTTTGCGGCTCTTGATTCGGATGGTTGCGCTGTGGGCATGAGCCGCAGTACTGTTGGTCGGTTCTGCATTGGCAGCGGCGCTCGTGGTCACCGCGATTCCGTTTACGGCCTCCGTCGGGTAGGTTTCTAAACCTGTTAGCTATTAACTTTTTCCCTTGAATTTTTATTCAAGGGAACTTTTTTTATACTAAAATTCGACGAAGCTACAGCTATTGCGAAATAAGCTTTATTTTGAAAGGTTTTTATTCCTTGACTTTTTGCTTACAATATGCTATTGTATAGGGGTATAATAGTACTTTTAAAATGTTCACATTTTTTATTTTTGAATTAGGGTTTGTAAATTGTCTTGGTCTATTAGTTTTTTAGTGGCTCAAGATAATTTACAAATTTCTAGTATTTATAAACTTAAAAATAAAATATATGAAAACGTCAACAAAAATTATTTTGATGTCTGTTGTGATTATTTTAAGTCCAATGGTGATAGCAGTTTATTGTCTCATAACTGGTGTGGCTCTTCCTTTTGGGGGATCGATTGAACAAGAAGGATGCTATTCACTAACAATCCTTTCTGGGGCGTTAATTGGTGGTATTATCACAACAAAAAAGAAAGAATAAAACAGTAGTAAACTCCTAAACCGTCATAAAATTGTGGCGGTTTTTTTATTGAAATTTCACTTTTTCTTCTTTACCTTCAATTAATTTTTCTGGTTGGAAAACTTTAGTTAGTTTAAGTGTATTTTTTTTGATTGTCATTCCACCATCTTTGTATAATTTCATCTCCAAGAGCATTCCTTGCATCGTGTTGTCTGAAAAATATTGGTCAAAAATAAAATTACCAAGTGAATAGGCAATGAATCCATTTTTATAAACTTCAGTATCTTCAACTACGTGTGGATGATGACCGATAACAATTTTTGCTCCGTCATCGATTGCTTTATGGGCCAAGAGTTCTTGTCGAGCATTATGTTTTGTCTGGTATTCATCACCAAAATGGAAGGAGACCACAAGATGATCTACTTGGTTCGCGGCGTTTTTAATAATTTCATCAAACCTTGGATTGCTTGCTAGTAGTAAACCAGTATCTGTATTAGTTACTTCGAGCCAATTTGGTCCGACATCGGTGAATCCTAAATATCCTATTTTCATTCCATTTCTTTCTATAATAGTAGGTTGTTCAGCTTCGGCAGTATTTTTGCCTCCACCTGCGTAAAAGATTTCATTTTCTTGTAGACGATTTAATGTGTCAGCATAGGCATCTCTACCCCAATCTCCTTCATGGTTGTTTGCGACTGAAACAATGCTAAGTCCAGCTCCTTTGAGCGCTGGAACAACCGAAGGATCCATTCTGAATGAATATAAATTATGCTTGTCACTTCCTTGGTCAGAGGCTGGGCCTTCTAAGTTTGCGAAAGCTATATCAACTTTTTTCAAAATATCTAGATTTTCAAATAAAGCAGAATAGTCTCCATTGAAATTTTTATTTACAGAATTTTTTACTCCTCGATCAAGCATTATGTCTCCACCGAAGGCTAGAGTCACAAAGTTTGGTTCTGTTTCTTCTACTATTCCTTCTCTTTGTTTTACCCAAGCCAAATCAGCATCTGATTCTTTTCCATAATAAGTATTTTTTTTCAGATATTGATAAATGTTTTGAACATCTTTGTATCTGTCGGGGCTACGTAATACTATTATTCCAATATTACGATTTCCTGTTTCTCCTAGTGGTAAAGTAAAGACGGACAATGCTGTTTGCAAAGACTCATCAATGTAGCCCCTTTTTCCTCCCATGTATCCTTCAAAACCGAGGAATTGACTAGTGTTGAACCAAATGTGATTTTTTGTGCTATAGCTTCTTTTCACTGTTAACTGCAATAAGTCTGGTTTTTCTTTTGTAAGGTATTGAGCAAATCTGAATAAATCAGATGCAGTGGATTGGTTTTTTTCTGAAAGTCCACTTGGGTCTTCGAAGGAAGTAGAGGTGAGTCCTAGGTCTTTAACTTTTTGATTCATTTTTTCTATAAAATCTCCTCGGTTTAAGTTTTCTGCAATAATTTCTGCGGCATCGTTGCTGGATTCTAAAAGTAGGGGATAAATTAAATCTCCAGCTTTAATTTTTTCATTTAAATAAAAACCACCATTTTCTCCGTAAGTACTTAAGGCTTTAGCCGATACTTTGTCTACATTGTCATATTTTTGGTTTTCATCGGCTACAGCAGCAGTGAAAAGTTTTGAAACAGAAGCTATTGGAAATTTCTGATCTTGGTTTTTTGCTAAGATTATTTCTCCAGTATCTAAATCTCCAACAAAGTATGATTCAGCTGAAACCTTTAATTTAAAATTTGGATTTTTTATAAAATAAAAATCTTGTTGTTCGTTATTTTTAGTATTTATTGTTTGTTTGGCCTCTTCTTTAGGGTTGTTCTTTATTGTTGATTGAAAACTAAAACCAGTAATTACGAAAAAAGCTAAAAAAATTCCAATAGCTACGGAAAGCGTTATCCAAAAAAGATATTTTATTTTTAACCCTAAATTCATATCAATATATAATCTATTGTTTTCCTCTCTAAATCAACTCCTTTGACTTTTATTTTTACATTATCTCCTAAGTTATATTTTTTCTTTTTTTTCTGTCCAATCAATTCTAATTTTTTTTCATTATAGATATAAAAATCATCATCTAAATCTCGTACGCGTATCAAGCCTTCACATTTTGTTTCTTTTTCTTCGACATAGATGCCCCATTCGGTAATTCCATTTATTATCCCTTGGAAAGTTTCACCGATGCGATGAGACATATATTCAACTTGTTTATATTTAATAGAAGCTCTTTCTGCATCAGAAGCACGTTTTTCTTGGTCTGAAGAAATTCTGGACATTGTTTCATATTCTTGTAATTTTTCTTTGGATATTTTTTTACCCGTAAGATAATCGTTTAAAAATCTGTGTACCAAAATGTCAGGGTAACGTCTGATTGGAGAAGTAAAATGGGTGTAGTATTCGAAGGCTAAACCATAATGCCCGATATTCTTTGTAGAATAAATTGCTTTGGCCATCGAACGTATAACCATTCTGTTTATTGTGTCCCTCTTGTTTTCATCTGTTATATTTTTTAATATGTTATTTATTTCATAAGAGGGGATTATTCCGTTTCTGAAGGTTATTTTATAACCCAAACCTCTTAAGAATAATGCTAAATCTTCAGTTTTTTCTTGACTTGGTAAATCATGGACACGATATATAAATACACCCTCTTCTTTTTTAATACCTTTAGAAATAAGCTCAGCTACTTTTTTATTGGCTAAAAGCATAAATTCTTCAATCAGTTTATTTGAATCACCGCGTTCTTTTTTGATAACTTTTATTGGTACAGAATTTTCATCTAAAACGAATTTAACTTCTTCTTGATCTAAAGACATCGCGCCATTTTGAAATCTTTCTTTAGTTAATTTTTTTGCTAGATTATTTAAAATAAAAAGTTCTTTATGTAGGGGAGCATTTGTATTTTTTATTGATTCTTCAGCTTCCTCATAAGTAAATCTTTTTTTAGAATGAATAACTGTGCGTCCATACCATTCACTTTTTACTTTGGCATTTTTGTCTAGAGTAAAGACTGCGCTCATTGTGAGTCGGTCCTTGTTTGGAACCAAACTACATAGATCATTAGAAAGAGTTTCTGGAAGCATCGGTATAGTTCTGTCTACTAAATAAACCGAAGTTCCTCTCTCTCTGGCTTCATTATCAAGCTCACTGCCTACTTTTACGTAATGAGAAACGTCAGCAATATGAATACCAATTTCATATTCACCAGTTGGTAATTCTAAGAAAGAAATTGCATCGTCAAAATCTTTGGCATCAGCTGGGTCGATAGTGAAGGTGAGTATTTTCCTAAAATCTCTGCGCCCAATGTAATCTTTTTCAGAAATACCTTCTTGTTTTATTTTTTTAGCTTCTGCTTCGGTTTTTTCTTCGAGTTCTGCACTGAAACCTTTTTCTATGGCGATGGAATGCATTTCGGTATTGTTGTCGCCAGGTTTACCTAAAATCTTTAAAACTTTCCCTTCAGGGGCTTTTAATGGGTCAGCCCATGAAATTATTTCTACAAAAACTTTTTCACCAGCTTTGGCACCATTTAACATTTTTGAATTAATTAAAATGTCAGTGTACATTTTTGTATCGTCTGGTTTTAAGAAAAAAATTCCATTGCTTGTTCCGAGCTTGGTCGAGGAATCTTTTTCTAAAACACCGACAAAACTTTTCTTTGCTCTATTTATTATTTTTATAACTTCACCAGTGAGACGGCTTTGTTTTTTGGGATGTAGTTTAATTTCTACTGTATCTCCATGTAAGGCAGTGTTTAAGTGTCTGAAATCTATCTCGATGTCATCTTTAAAGCCGTCTACTTTCACATAACCGGTGCCTTTAACCGAGACTGATATTTGTCCTATGACCTTAGTGCTAGGTACAAATATTTTAGCTTTTTTGTTTTTAGAATGTTTATTTTTGAAACTATTTTGTTTTTTCTTTTTCTTGCTCACCTTGTAAATATAACATAATTATAGCTTTTTAGCTTTTATGAAGATATATTGTGTGGTATATTTAGATTATATTATTAACATTAATTAAATGTGTATGAATCTAATCAAACATATATTTAAAAACCACAGAGCAAAAGCTATTGCTGTTTTAGTTTTGACAGGAATTATTATAATTTCAGCATTGAGTTATATAAAAGCTGCACCAGTACCTTCGATTTCTAAAATGGCAGTAGGCGGTATGCATACCTTAAAAATAAAAGAGGATGGTACATTGTGGGCTTGGGGAAATAATTGGGGTGGTCAGCTTGGTAATGGAACAACCGATATGAGTTTGGTTCCTGTTCAAGTTGGAACTGATGATGACTGGAAGACTGTTGATGCTGGTTGGGCTTTTTCTGTAGCTTTAAAAAATGATGGAACACTGTGGTGTTGGGGGCAAACTCAGCGTGGAATGTGTGGTGATGGGACATTAGAAGATGGTTCTTACCAGGCTACTCCAGAACAAATAGGGACAGATGACGATTGGGTGACAATTGCTGCTAATACTTACCATACAATTGCATTAAAATCTGACGGTTCACTTTGGGGATGGGGGAATAACTATGCCGGAGGTGTTATCGGTGACCCAGCACATGATAATTATGCATATCCAACTGAGATGACTTTAGAGCCAGGACCTTGGAAATTTATAGCTGATTCTAACTCCCATTCGATAGGAATAAAAGAAGATGGCACAATGTGGGAATGGCCTGGTGTTACTGATGGGTCTCCAGAACAAATAGGTTCAGATGATGATTGGGCTTCTGTTTCTTCGGCTAGTTATGGAGGTACTGATTTATTTTTAAAAAATGACGGCTCACTTTGGGCTCGTGGTGTAAATTCAACTGGTGCAGTAGGAAATGGCACTAAAGTTGCGGTACCAGATCCTATTCAAATAGGGGATGCTACAAATTGGGTTAAAGTTTCTGCTGGTAATAATTTTTCTATGGGATTAAATAGTGCCGGTGAAGTTTGGGTCTGGGGGAATAATGATAACGGAGAATTAGGGGATGGTACTACTAATGAGAGTCTTGTTCCTATACAGTTGGGTACAGATACAGACTGGGTTGATATTGATGCTGGTAGAGGTAATCAGGCTATGGCTTTTAAAAATGATTTGTCATTTTGGATGTGGGGGCAGAATAATACTGGACAAGTTGGAAATAATTCGACAGACGATGTGTTATCTCCGCTTAAACTTTGGAGTGAGTATACGGTGCCAACAGTAGGTGGTGTAACTATTTTAGGTAATCCAATTATTGGTGAAACGTTGATTGGTTCTTATCAATATAATGATCCAATGGGATCTGATCCAGAAAATGGAACAACTTATCAATGGTATAAAAATGGAGATCCTATAAATGGGGCAACTTCTTCTGAAGGATATTTAGTACAAAAGGAAGATGCAGGAACAAATATTACTTTTGGAGTAACTCCTAGATCAGAATTTGGTGATATCTCTGAAGAAGAATTATTGAGTCCTGGAGTAAATATAAATGAACCACCATCGGCTGGAGGTGTAACAATTTTAGGAAATGGAGTGGTGGGGCAGACATTGACCGGAAATTATACATACTCCGATCCTATTTACACAAGATCTGCTGGGGAAAATGGTTTATTTTCTGCTGATTCAGTTAATTTTAATATGAAATATGTTCCAGGTGGTTTGACTTATATGACTAGTCGTATACCAGGTACATATGGGGCTGGTACAGATGTTGGTTTAAAAACAGTGGACAATTCATATTGGATAGGAGAGACAGAAGTTACTTATGAACTTTGGTATCCTGTCTATCGTTGGGCAATTGCAAATGGTTATAGTTTTGCTGGACCGGGGTCAGAGGGGGGTGGCCCAGATCCAATTATTGATACTGGCAAACAGCCTGTAACAAATGTAAATTGGCGATCGGCAATGATTTTTAGTAATGCTTTGACGGAATGGTATAACGCAATGAAAGGAACGAATTATTCTCCTGTTTATTATTCTGATGCTGAATATACGAATCCAATAAAAATATCAACAAATGATGCAAGGTGTTACGATGCTGGATGTCAGGATAATCCATACGTAAAAGAGGACGCGAATGGTTTTAGACTTCCTTCTTTTGAAGAATGGGAACTTGCAGCAAAATATATTGGAACAGTTGCTCCAATAACAGAACCTCTGGCTTCAGATGTTGTTACTACAAACGTAGATGGAACTACTTACTATTGGACTCCTGGAGATTATGCTAGTGGAGCTACAGCTGATTATACTAATGAAACAGAGACTCAAGCTGTAAGTTGGTATAATCAGAGAAGTAATGGTACGCATTCTGTTGGACTCTTGAGACCTAATGCGCTTGGCTTGTATGATATGAATGGAAATGTCTGGGAATGGAATTTTCCTTGGCATGAAAATGGTTCAGAACGTTTTGTCCATGGAGGTAGTTATTATTTATTAACATCTGATAATATGCAGACGGGTGTATATAATGGTAACACTCCGGATTTTACTGTGCCTGATTTTGGTTTTCGCTTAGCTAGAAATGGATTAAATTCAAGTTTAGTGAGTGACCCCGAAGGTTCTTCAATCTTTAAATGGTATCGCGACGGTTCAGAAGTTCAATCAGGAACAGATAATGTTGCTAAAAGTTATGTAGTGACTAAAGCAGATGCTGGAAAAACAATTACCTTTGGTGTAACTCCAGTAGCACAAACAGGATCGACACCAGGTGATGAAGTAATCAGTGTAGGAGTACAAATTCCTAAAGCAAATATTTCTGGTAGTTCTTCAAATTCAAATACTAATACAAACAATAATATACCTCCAGTGATACCACCAGTAACTCATCCAACTACTTCACCATCTAATCCAACTCATCCGACAACACCAAAACCTAACCCAACACCAGTCACACCACCGGGAGTTACACCACCCAATAATGAACTACCACCAGTAAACACTCCACCAGTTACAGCACCAAGATTAAATCAACCAGAAAATACCGCGCCAACTTCTACTTGGGAAATAATTAAAAACGAAGTAAAAAGTAGTTTAGCTTATGTAAGTAATGTGATCGGATTAACTGGAGACAAATTAAAATTAGAATACGCTAAACAAGGCATTTCCGTCACCACCAAATCAGTAGTAGCCGCAGGCATAGTAGCCGGAGCAGTCTTCAACATCCTCCCAGCTCTCTTCCTTAACCCACTATCATTCAGTGAAGTAGCCTTAATCCCAATGAGACTCTGGTCTCTACTCATGACAGCATTTGGTCTAAAGAAACGTAG
>Ga0224524_1000080_pt1 | contig 38809 bp, 27 predicted proteins | sample CFST75metaG_FD_179895 | JGI IMG/M metagenome (GOLD analysis project Ga0224524, IMG submission 179895) | Peat soil microbial communities from Stordalen Mire, Sweden - C.F.S.T75 | ecosystem: Environmental > Terrestrial > Soil > Wetlands > Peat | place: Sweden: Norrbotten County, Stordalen Mire... | reverse complement strand
CCAACACAGGTGTAATTAATAATAATGGTGGCTACTGGACTACAACCTCAGTAGTAACTTTCTCGACTTATGGATTGATAGGAACTTCTGCAAGCAGCACTATCACTAATACAGGAACTATTAATAATACCGGTGCATTGGCATTGATGGGCGGAAGCACCTTGAATAACAGCAGCGGCGGAATTTACAATTCAAGTGCTTATACTGTCATAGATGGCAGTTTATTTAACAATACCGGTACGTTTAATGAAAATTTTGAAACATTTAATGATGCATCGGGCTCAATTGTAAATAATTCTTCCGGGAGTATTAATATTGCCAATACTGCTGTAATTAATTTCAGTTCTGCATTAGCATCGCTTACAAATAACAAGGGAAGCTTGATTACCAATCTCGGAACTTACCCCGGCTTTCCAGGCCTGATGCTGAATGTAGCGAATACAAGTTTAAGCAACAGCGGAACAATAATCGATAATGGAAATATTTTAAACAATGGTTCATTTTCAAATAATGGAATATTTATATATCAAAAAACAAGCGGCAGTATAACTGGTACGAATTACTTCACATATGGAGCTACTGGTGTCTTAGATTATAATGGAATCATTGCTCAAACTACCAGTAATTATGAGTTTCCTGCAAGTACAGGGCCGGCAAATGTTACAATTGATAACAGCAATGCCGCTGGTGTAACCATGCATGCTGACAGAAGTATTTCAACTTTGCTGAACCTGCTTAACGGTCCATTGTTTTTAAACAGTCATACCCTGACAATGGTTAATCCTGCCGTAAACGGGATTACAAGGACATCAGGGTTTATTTTAAGCAATTATCTTGATCAGGCATATAGCAGTAAATTGCAATGGAATATAGGTACTACAAAAGGTGATCATGTTTTTCCATTTGGTGTGAATGTATCCAGTTATATCCCTTTTACATTTAGTGTAACGAGTGCTGCGACACTTGGTAATGTTACTGTTTCTACATACGAAGCAGGTAGTTCGGCATCAACGGCTGTCAATATTTATACAAATAAACCTGCTCTCGTGACCAATCTGGATGGTGGCGGAAATACAGGCAATCCTGGCGATGCAGCAAATATTATAAAAAGATTTTGGAGGATTGAAACAACAGCCAGTGGAACAGCAACAGTAACATTTACGTATCCCGAATCAGAAATTCCAGTAAACGGGGAAGACCCAAACAGCATGTATGCTCAGCGATTTAATACTGTTACAAATTCATGGGATGCACCATTGATATCTCAGACAAGTAATACAACAAGTAATACAGTTGTTGTTACAAATGTTTCGAGTTTTTCACCCTGGGCTATTTCACGTGGCTCGCATCTTCTGCCAATTGTTTACCTGAATTACAATGCAACTTATTCGGACGGAAAAGTGAATGTTGACTGGTCAACCTCGTCGGAAACAAACAATGATTATTATACAATTGAAAAATCATCAGACCTTAATGAAGTGACTTCTATTGGAACTGTTGCCGGTGCTGGGAACAGTAATGTTGTTCTGAATTACAGGTTTGTGGATGATAACCCAGGAACAGGAACTGTTTATTACAGAATAAGACAAACGGATTATGACGGTACAACAGATGTTTCAAAATGGATGGAAGTAAAAATATCCACAGAAAATAACATCAGCGTTTTTGGTGATAATGCATCAGGAAATATTTCAGTTATATTTTCTGGTGTAAACGAAGACTACCTGATAAGTGTATTTGACTTAACAGGAAACTGCATTGCTAAAACTGCAAATGCACAGGGTGGCGAAAATACTGTTGTTATGCACCTGCCAGGTGTTTCGACGGGTATATATATTGTAAATATTACATCAAGAGATAAAACGATTTCTAAAAAAATACAATTATAAACCAGTAAAAATCAAAAAGAATAGTAATTGAAAATTTCAAAAAAAGAAAATGAATTTCATGGCAAACAGACGTAAATTTTTTTGAAGTGCAGAGTACTAAAAATAAAAATTATGAAAAATTTATTTAAATACGAAGTTGTGATCTTATTGCTTGTTTTTGGCTTTATAACAAGCTGTAATAAAGCAAAACCAGATAATGAAACATTGTCAAATTTAAAATCTTCTTTGGTTTCAGAATATTATACAGGTGCCAGATATAATGCGTTTGCGGAGAAAGCAAAAAATGAAGGATATTACCAGATAGCAAAGCTTTTTAAGGCTTTATCTATTGCCGAAGGTGTACATGCGCGAAATTTTAAACAGGTTCTTGATTTAGCAGGAGTAAGATCTGAAAAACATATACCTGTTTATATGGTGGAATCAACGGAAAAAAATCTTAAAAGCGCAATTGAGGAAGAGTTCATGGATATTGATAGTATTTACCCTGTTTATGAGCTGCATTCAATAGGATCTGAGATCAAGCAAGCCAATGAAGTTTTCAGTTATGTGTGGCAGGCAGAAAAAACACACAAGAATTTATTAATGCTGATTTATGATGTATTAATGACAAATGAGATTAAGGAAAATGGAATTACCGTTGGCAGTGCACCGTCCCGGGGAAATCTTACAAAGATTGAGGATTTGTTTTCAAGAACAAATTACTATGTATGTCCAATGGATGGAACTGTTTATGACAGTTCAACGGTTTCTGACAAATGCAGTCTGTGCACTACAGCTAAAGCTAAATTTATTGTTGTTCATTAATAATGACAGGAAGGAATTAAAAATCATAAAAATGAAAGAGACAACTTTAAGAGAAATGAAGCATATCACTGTCAACTTTTCTTTAGGGAAAAGGGCTTCAGGGTACAGGATGGATACAAATTCATTGACTATACTTGCAGTAGTTGATCTTTTAAAAAAGAAACTTGTAAAATGTGTGAAAGTAAGCGGTTCATTTTTATTTGTAGTACCTACAAAGCGATTGCATGAAATGTTGCAATAACCTTATTTTAGGGCTATTTGATTTTTAATTAATTTTCGTTCCAATTATTTTTATAAGTGGCTGAATATTTATTTATATAAATTAATTTCATTGACTATTTTTGTTAAAAAAAGAATGGCCATCGAAATTAAAATCGTCGTTTCTAAAAAGGATTTAAAAGAATTTATATACTTCCCTGCCCAACTTCACAAGGATCATAAAAACTGGGTTCCTCCTATTTATTCTGATGAATGGACATTTTTAAATCCGAAGAAAAATAAAAACCTTATTACCTCTGATATTATTCTTTTGCTAGCGATTGATGAAAATAAAATTGTCGGGCGCATAGTGGGTATTATTAACAGGCATCACAATGAAATCCATCATTTAAAAACTGCACGATTCTTTTACCTGGAATGTTATAACGATTCTTCAATATCGCACGATCTGATTAAGTATGTTGAAAACTGGGCAAGGGAAAAGGGCATGAATAAAATGATAGGCCCATTTGGTTTCTCTGATAAAGATCCCCAAGGGTTCATGATTGAAGGATATGAGCATATGCCAGTGATTGCGACTACGTACAATTTTCCTTACATGGTTGACCTTGTTGAGAAGGAGGGATATCAGAAAGAAATTGATTGTGTATCCTTTAAGTTGCCAATACCACAGGAAGTTCCCGAATTGTACAATAAAATTCTTGTCCGTATTTTGAAGAAAAATGATCTTCACCTGCTTGAATTTAAAAGCAGGCTTCCGATGAAGAAATATATTGTTCCGCTGTTTCGCCTTATTAACGAGACATATAAGGACCTTTACGGGTTTATTCCGCTTGATGAAAAAGAAATGCACCAGTTTGCAAACCGTTATCTGTCCATACTTGATCCGGCTTTTGTGAAAGTTGTGGTGAATGGATATAATGAGATCATAGCGTTTATAATCGCAATGCCCGATATGAATGAGGGAATTATTAAAGCAAAAGGAAAATTATTTCCATTTGGATTTATTAAAATTCTGCATTCGGCAAAAACCGCTAAGCAGCTCAATCTTTTATTGGGTGCGGTAAAAGAAGAATACCGCGGAGTTGGATTTGATGCATTGCTTGGATCCAAGATTATTGAATCGGCAAAAAAGCGAAGGATAGAATTAATAGATACACACCTGATCCTTGAAAATAATTTTAAAATGCGCGCCGAAATTGAGAAACTTGGAGGAGTGATTTATAAGAGATACAGGATCTGGCAGAAGAATATTTCTTAAATGCACTAACTGCTGCAATGGTTGTTTGTTGAATTTCGATAGATTCTAATTCGTGATTTAACTGAAGTAACGAAGATGAATTTTATTTGAATGAAACTACGGTTATTCCGTGCCCGCCTTTTTCCAGTTCTTCATCGCCAAAATGTTTAACCTCCGGAATTGTCCTCAGATACTGATGAACAAGGTGGCGTAATACTCCATTTCCTTTTCCATGAAGGATACGAACTTCTGGAACTGACAGCAGCAAGGCATCGTCCATAAAGTGCTGAACTGCCGAAAGTGCTTCTTCTACGCGCATTCCGCGAAGGTCAATGTTCATTTTAAAATTCTTGATCTTCTCATTAAGGTCAATTGACGGGCGTTTACCCTGGTGTTTATTTTTATCGGATTGTGTTTTATAATCTTCTTTACTTACTTTTTCCAGCTTGTTAAGTTTTGTTTTTAATTGCGAAGTGCCGAATACAATAAACACTTCTTTTGCATCAATTCCTATGACTTCACCAATCGTTTCCTGCCCTATGATCCTTACGTAATCGCCCTTTTCAATAGGCGTGTTCAGTATCTTAACTTCAGGATTTATTTCTTTATTTTTCTTTTTTTGATTTGCTGATTGCTTACTTCCGATAGGTATCGGAACTGCAGACTGCATACTTTTTTCTACTTTAATTCCTTCTGAAAAAACTAAAAGATTTTTTCTAATATCTTTTGTTTTCTCCTTGTCCGCCTGGTTTTCTCTTATCTCGCGAATAGTGTTTTCAATAATTCTGTTTGTTTCATCAAGAAGGTTTTTTGCCTCTTCTTTAGCCCTGGCAATTATTTCTTTTTTGGAATTTTCAAGGTCTTCGGTTAGTTTCTGATATTTATCAATAATCTCCGAAAGAAAATCATCAGCCACCCGAAGCTGAGTTTCCTTTTTATCGAGTTCGCTTTTTTGTGTATCAAGGTTCTGCAGTTGTTTGTCAAAACTTAGTTGCTTTATCCCTGCTTTTTCTTTGGCGTGTTTAAGAACATCTTTCTGTAAGCCTATAGTTTCTGCAATTTCAAATGCAAATGAACTTCCGGGTTTCCCTGTCTGCAGCATGTACAGGGGCTTCATTTTTTCCGAATCAAAAAGCATGGCGCCATTTGAAATGCCCGGTTCTTTGTCGGCAAGAAGTTTCAGATTTGAATAATGCGTTGTGATTACGCCAAAGGATTTTTTTTCATTCAATTTTTCCAGGATTGCTTCTGCAATAGCACCACCCAATTGTGGTTCGGTTCCTGTGCCAAATTCGTCAATAAGAAATAATGTTTTCTCATTTGCATTACATATGAAGTGCCGCATATTCAGCAGATGCGAACTATAGGTGCTGAGATCGTTTTCGAGCGATTGTTCATCACCGATATCAATAAAAATATTTTCAAAAATACCTGCTTCAGAAAATTCTTTCATAGGAACCAGCAGTCCGCATTGCAACATATATTGCAGTAATCCGACAGTTTTTAGGCATACGGATTTTCCACCAGCATTCGGTCCGGAAATAATTAATATTCTGGAAACCTCATCGAGTGAAATATTCAAAGGAACAACTATTTTCTTTTGTGCTTTATGATTCAGGTACAGCAGTGGATGCACAGCATTATACCAATTAAAGTGTTGTATGTCCCTGAGAGTTGGTTTAAAAGAATCAGTGTGTAAGGCAAATCTGGCCTTTGCACGGATGAAATCCATCAATCCCAAAAAATAAAAACATTTTTTTAGTTCCTCAATGGAAGTACGTATGCTTGCTGTAAATGAAAAAAGTATTTTTACAATCTCTCGTTTCTCGGCATTTTCAAGTTCGCGCAGATCGTTGTTCATTTCGAACACATCGGCAGGTTCAATGAAAACAGTATGTCCTGTAGCAGATTCATCGTGAACAAATCCTTTAATATTTCTTTTATAGGCAGCAAGCATAGGGATTACAACTCTGCCGTTTCTTATAGTGAGTTCAATATCTTCAGGTGCCCAGCCCTGTTTCTTGACAGTTTGAATTACCTGTGAAATCCGCTTGTTCACTGATGACTGTTTTGAGATCATTTCTTTCCTGATCTTCAAAAGCTCATCCGACGCACTGTCTCTGATTTTTCCCTTGTCATCAAGAATTGCATCCAGTCGTTGAAGAATTGATTTGTCTAGGTAAACAGAAGAAATAATTTCGTTAAGCTGCGGGTAAAGTCCTTCCTGTGTTTTCTTAAAAAACATCATGCAATCGGCAACAGTCTGTAATGACCGTTTTAAATCAAAGAGTGTGTCCTGCGGAATATATGTGCCTTCAATCGCAGCATTGGTAAGGGTTTCGGTAACATCATAAAAATGCTCAGACGGAAAATTTTCTGAAGAAAGCAGGATCCGTCTGAATTCTTCAGTTTGTTCGAGTAGTTTTGTAAGATTATTTAAATTATCTGAGAAGTGTATCCTGTCGACAATAGCTGCTCCAAGCGGACTAAGGCAAAGTTCGCGCAATGATGACCGGATCAAATCAAATCCTATTTTTTGTTCGAAATTAGGGGGATAAATCAAAATATATTTTTTGCCAAAATTACAGCTTTCAAAATTATTTTTTACTTTTATATTCAACAATAAATCGAACATATGAAAACAGCCTTTTCCTTCTACAAAACATGTTTACTTATTTTATTCATGGTTCCAGCTTATGTGTTTTCCCAAAACCAAAATTCTTCGCAACTTACGGATTCGGTTCATTATGAATTCTCAGGAACTATTATTTCTAGGGCAGGCAATATAGTTAAGGTGAAACAGACGGATAATAGTATGCTTCCGGGAAAAGACATAAAAGGAATACTGTCGAAATATTTTGAAAAAATAATCTTTGGAGCTAAAACCACCGGTTGGCTTGATGTTGGTGAAATGAAGATCCAGTCGGTCGAGAATAATATAGTTACAATGGTACTGCTCGAAGAAAAAAGCATTATCACTATTAACGGGCAAAAAGAAGATCATTTTAAGCCGGGATTTACTGTAAAGTTTGGCTGGGACGAAAAAGCGCAATAGTGTGTTTAACAAATGCAGAATTAAATTTATTTTAATTAATAATCTACTGAAATGAAAAAGCAAATTACGTTTGTATTTCTTTGTTTGCTGGCTATTATAAAGGCAAACACTTTACAGTCGCAAATTATTACAATTGGATCCTGCGATTTCAGCACAAATTGCCCTTCAGTTCATTTAGATACTGCAATTCCTTCTAATATCTGGAGAATCGGACAAACTAGCAAAGCAGAATTTTTGCCTTCAACAAGCGCCATAGTTACAGGTTTATCCCTTCCATATCCAATAAATAATGATTCATATTTTGACATAAACATTTCTGGGGTGAAATATAATTACATCAATCCATTAATAACTTTCGATCATAAGTTTATTACAGATACATTGAATGACGGTGGTTATATTGAAGTGTCTTTTGACCAGGGAACAACATGGAAGAATGTAGTATATGATTCAACAATGTATTACAATTTCGGAAATACCGGACGAACCAATGTTTATAGTCCGATTGATACAATTACCGGAAAAATTCCATCTTTCAACGGATCTTCAAATGGCTGGATTCATTCGGAAATAGAATGGGTATGGTGGATGATGACGAAATCAGTTAATGATTTCACTTACCCGGCAGGCGATACGCTGACATTGCGGTTCCATTTCAAATCGGATAATAACCAGACTAACAAAGCAGGATGGATAATTGATAATGTTAATATTTCCAATATTATTATAGGAGGAGTTGATGACTACCTTGATAACGCAAACATATCAATCTCGCCAAATCCGCTTTCTGAATCTGCGAGTGTTCGATTGATGAAAGAAAATGTATTCATTCATTCAATTGAGGTTTTTGATGTCGTGGGACATTGTGTCTTATCAGAACACGGATTAAAAACAAGGAATTATACGTTTAATAAAAATAATTTGCAACGCGGAATATACTTCATGAAAATAGAAGATTCAGATGCAATGTTATACAGCCGGAAATGCATTATTGACTAGCATCTGCAATTCGTCAATTCTATTGTACCCTTCGACAAATCCGGTATTTTAAAGGGCAGAAAAATGTCCTGAAATTTATTGATATTTAATATTGTTTTTATAACTTCGCCAATTCAGAGTATTTGTTTATTGTTTAACAACTAACGACATATTTTTAATAAATCTTTAGATCATTATGGAAAAGAAAAATTTCATCACATGCGACGGTAATCAGGCTGCTGCTCACATTGCCTACATGTTCAGCGAAGTCGCCGCAATTTACCCTATTACTCCATCATCAACGATGGCAGAATATGTGGACGAATGGGCTGCTCATGGTAGAAAAAATATTTTTGGTGAAACAGTAAAAGTAGCTGAAATGCAGTCAGAAGCTGGTGCTGCAGGCGCTGTGCATGGCTCACTTCAGTCTGGTGCTCTCACTTCAACATTCACTTGCTCGCAGGGTTTATTGCTGATGATACCTAACATGTATAAAATATCAGGTGAATTATTACCAGGCGTTTTCCACGTTTCGGCCCGTGCTATTGCTGCCCAGGCACTTTCAATTTTCGGTGATCACAGTGATGTTATGAGTACCCGTTCATGCGGATTTGCATTGCTTGCAACAGGTAGTGTGCAGGAAATTATGGACCTTGCAGGTGTTGCCCATCTTACAGCCATAAAATCAAGAGTGCCATTCTTGCATTTCTTTGATGGTTTCCGTACATCTGCTGAAGTTCAGAAAATTGAATCATTAGAAACTGAACAGCTTGCTTCATTGCTTGATATGAAAGCACTACAATCATACCGCGACAGGGCACTCAATCCTGAAAATCCTGTAACGCGCGGTACTGCTCAGAATCCTGATGTTTATTTCCAGTCAAGAGAAGCATCGAATAAATTTTATGATGCAGTTCCTGATATGGTTGAAGATTATATGCAGCAACTGAAAAAATTCACAGGACGTGAATATCATCCATTTGATTATTATGGAGCCAAAGATGCTGAAAACATTATTGTAGCAATGGGTTCCATCACAGAAACAATTAAGGAAGTTATTGATTATTTAAATTTGAAAGGTGAAAAACTTGGATTAATTTCTGTTCATCTTTACAGACCATTTTCATCAAAATATTTTTTCAATGTATTGCCAAAATCAGTGAAGAAAATATGTGTACTTGATCGTACTAAAGAACCGGGCGCTAACGGAGATCCATTATATCTTGACGTTCGCGATATGTTCTACGATGAAGCAAACAAACCTATGATTATAGGCGGAAGATATGGCCTGAGTTCTAAAGATACTACTCCTTCAATGATGCTTTCAGTTTACGAAAATCTGAAATCGGCAAAACCAAAAAATCATTTTACTGTTGGAATTGAAGATGATGTTACAAAGCATTCTCTTCCTCTTTTACCTGAAATAAGCGTTGCACCAAAAGGAACTTTCGAAGCAAAATTTTATGGATTAGGTGCTGACGGCACTGTTGGAGCAAACAAAAACTCTATTAAAATTATCGGTGACAATACTGATAAATATTGCCAGGCCTATTTCGCTTATGATTCCAAGAAATCAGGCGGTATAACTGTTTCGCATTTGCGTTTTGGTGATAACCTTATCCGTTCTCCTTATCTTGTAAATACTCCTGACTTCGTGGCTTGCCATGTTCCAGCATACCTGAACAAATATGATATGCTCAAAGGTCTTAAGAAAGGCGGATCATTCCTTTTCAACAGTATTTGGGATGAAGAAGAAACCAAAAAACGTCTGCCTGACCATATGAAGAAATATCTTGCAGAAAATGAAATTAAATTTTATGTAATCAATGCTACATTAATTGCTGATGAAATCGGTCTTGGAAACCGCACAAACACTATCATGCAATCTGCATTCTTCAAAGTGTCGAATGTTATTCCTTACGATCTTGCTGTAACAGCAATGAAGAAAGCCATTGAAAAAACCTATGGTAACAAAGGTGAAAAAGTGGTTTGCATGAACAATGCATCTGTCGACAAAGGTGGAGAAGTAAAGGAAATAAAAGTTCCTGCTGAATGGAAAAACATTGAAGTGAAACCTGTGAAGGACAACAGGGAAATTCCTGATTTCATTAAAAATGTGATGGAACCTATTAATTGCATGAAAGGCGACAGTTTACCTGTAAGTACATTCACCGACAGGGAAGACGGTACTTTCCCTGCTGGCACTACAGAATACGAAAAGAGAGGTATTGCTGTACATGTTCCTGAATGGATTCCTGAAAATTGTATTCAGTGTAACCAGTGTTCTTATGTATGTCCTCACGCTTCTATCAGACCATTCTTAATGAATCAAGAAGAAATGTTAGATCTTCCTGCAAATACAAAAACTCTGAAAGCAATAGGAAAAGAACTTGAAGGTTATCAGTTTAAAATTCAGGTAAGTGTTCTTGACTGTACAGGTTGCGGTAACTGCGAGGATGTTTGTCCTTCGAAGGTGAAAGCTCTTGTTATGAAACCACTAGGCACACAGGAAGAAGAAATAGAAAGATGGAATCATCTTGAAAAGAAAGTTACATATAAGGATAATGTCGTAGATAAATTCAAAACATTTAAGAATAGCCAGTTTGCACAACCTTTATTCGAATTCTCCGGTGCTTGCGGCGGTTGCGGCGAAACTCCATACATCAAACTCATTACACAACTGTATGGTGAAAGAATGATTGTTGCCAATGCAACAGGATGTTCATCTATCTATGGTGGTTCAGCTCCTGCTACTCCTTACCGTACCTGCAATAGAAATGGTAAAGGTGTTGCCTGGGCAAACTCTTTATTTGAAGATAATGCAGAATACGGATTTGGAATGGCTACCGGCGTAAGCAAGTTAAGGGAACGCATCAAGCTGTTAATGCTTGAAGCCATGAATACCGAAATTCCTGCTGATATGAAGGAAGCTTTTAAAATATGGGTTGATGCTAAAGACAAAGCAGAAGAATCAATTGTAGCTTCTGAAAAAGTTTTAAAACTTATTGAAAAGAGCGATCTTCCAATAGCCAAGCAGATTATGGGATACAAACAATATCTCATCAAGAAATCTGTATGGGCATTTGGTGGTGATGGCTGGGCATATGATATTGGTTATGGCGGAATCGACCATGTACTGGCATCAGGCGAAGATATCAACATGCTTGTACTTGATACAGAAGTTTATTCCAATACGGGCGGACAATCATCAAAATCCACTCCTATAGGTGCTGTAGCGAAATTTGCTGCTGCAGGAAAACGTGTCAGGAAAAAAGATCTGGGAATGATGGCAATGTCATATGGATATGTGTATGTTGCCCAGGTTGCAATGGGTGCAAACAACGGACAATACTTCCGCGCATTGAAAGAAGCAGAAGCTTATCCGGGACCATCACTGATTATTGCTTATGCTCCTTGTATAAATCACGGTTTGAAGAATGGCATGGGAAAAACACAGGATCAGACTGAACAGGCTGTGAAATCAGGGTACTGGCATTTGTACAGGTATAATCCCCTTTTAGAAAAAGAAGGAAAGAATCCGTTCAAACTTGATTCGAATGAGCCTAACTGGGCCGATTTCCAGAACTTCCTGAAAAGCGAAGTGCGTTATACATCACTTAAAAAACAATTTCCTGCAGAAGCTGAAGAATTATTTAAATCGGCTGAAGAAGCTGCAAAATGGCGTTATAACTCATACAAACGTTTAGCAGGAACTGAAAAATAATATTGTTTAAAATTATATGCAAAAAACCAGACTGAGAAGTCTGGTTTTTTATTTGGTTGAATTTAGATTCTCATTTGTAAAGTCCGAAGGACTTTAATGAAAATAACCTCCAGTGAAACTGGGGGTAGAAAAGATCCCTATATTCAACCCTATAAGGGTTGAACTTTTCCTTTATACTAAAACCACTGGAGTAACCAGTGGTTATTTATATTTTATCCCTTCGGGATAATAGTAAGAAATTTGGCTGTGCAAATATTATATTCACTATATGTGATTTGCTTGAAAAAGGTAAAGATTTTACAACGTATTATTCAATAATTTACCAGAATTGATAAGCTTTTCGAGGTGTTTGGAAAATCGGCTTTTTTCAACCTGATCAAAATAAACAGTGTTGTGCATATCAGTGCCGACAAAATCCACAAGATTATTATCAATAAGTTGTTCTGCAATCTTGCGAACTTCAGGTGAATAATAACCTGCAAGTGAAGGAAGATTTATCTGGAAAAAAATTTCCCTGTCCTTCAGTGAAATATAATGATCAATATTGTAGTGCCAGTAATGATATCTTTCGGGATGCGCCAGTATTGGGTTGTAGCCATCAATTTTTAAATCAAAAAAAATCTGGAAAAGATTTTCAGGTGGCGTATATGCTGAAAGTTCTATCAGTAAATAGTTATTTCCAAATGTGAGTAACTTCTCTGACTTGTATTTTTTAATAAAGCCTGCATCGAGCATATACTCTGCCGCAGCTTCTATTGTAACTGGTAATCCTGCCACTGTAATAGCTTCACGAAGTTTTTCCAGTCCTGATGTAATAATTTCCGGGGTGTTTTTAAAATAGTCGCTGATAATATGCGGAGTTGTGACAAGCTTTTTATAACCAAGCGTGTGGAGCGAACGAATCAGTTCAATGGATTCTTCCATGGTCTTGGAACCATCATCAATTCCGGGAATCAGATGGGAATGCATATCTGCAGCCACTGATGAAAGATCAACAGGATGTTTGAGTTTGTCAGAATGAAAAATATTTCCGAAAATTCCCATTTAAGAAAGTTTAAAGTTGAAGGTTCAAAGTTTTGTATAAACCAAAACTTACAACCGATTACCGCTTCACATACTGTAAATCGTAATATTTCTGATAATCACCCGATGTTACATTGTTCAGCCATTGTTCATTTGATAAATACCAGTCGACTGTTTTATCAAGACCTTCCTCAAATTGCAGAGATGGGCTCCAGCCGAGTTCTTCCTGCAATTTGGATGAATCGATTGCGTAGCGCAGATCGTGGCCGGCACGGTCTTTTACATACGTGATAAGTTTTTCAGAATCTCCTGCTGCACGATTTAATTTCTTATCCATGATCTTGCATAACATACGAACCAGGTCGATGTTGGTCCATTCATTGTTTCCGCCAATGTTGTAAGTGTCGCCGGTTTTTCCTTTATGAAAAATAATATCAATTGCATTTGCGTGATCATTCACCCATAACCAGTCCCTAATATTTTCACCTTTTCCGTAAATAGGAAGGGGCCTGTTATTCTTGATATTATTAATGCACAGCGGAATCAGCTTTTCGGGAAACTGGTTTGCACCATAGTTATTTGAGCAATTACTAATGACTACAGGAAGTTTATAGGTATGATGGTAAGCTCTAACTAAGTGATCTGAACTTGCTTTAGATGCTGAATATGGACTTCGGGGATCATAGGCTGTGGCTTCTACAAAAAAACCTTCTTCTCCTAAAGAACCATAAACTTCATCAGTAGAAATATGATAGAACTTCTTTCCTTCGCTATTATCTTTCCAAATTGTTTTTGCAGCATTCAACAAATTAACAGTTCCAATAATATTTGTCATTATGAAATCCATAGGGCTCTCAATTGAGCGATCCACATGCGATTCAGCGGCAAGATGTATGACGCCATCAAAATTATATTTTGCAAAAAATGTATTGATAAAATCACTGTCGACAATATCGCCTTTTACAAATTCATAATTATTTTCATTTTCAATATCGGTAAGATTGGCCAGGTTGCCGGCATAAGTGAGCTTGTCAAGATTTACAATTTTGTAATCAGGATATTTTTTTACAAATAGCCGTACAACATGCGAACCGATGAATCCCGCACCACCAGTGATTAACAAATTCTTCATAGTCAATGTTTAAAATGAATTTCCAACATCCAACACTCAATAATGAATGATGAATGAACATTTTTTTACTTCTTTTTATTATTTTCAGCAGTATTTATACTTTTAACAAATATTGCGATCAATTCATCGCTCTCTTGAAGAACTTTCTCAATAATATCAGGTGATTTTATCAAGGGCTTTCTTTTAATTATCTTCAATGATATTTTCGATTCCCTTAGCTCCTTCAAGCAAATCTTCATTTTATGAATAAAATCATTTGCTGATTCTGCACTTTGTGCCTCTCCATAATTGAACGCCGGTGAAGTTCCACTTCGAATTAATTGTCCACCAATATGATTTCCTGCTTTTGTATTGGGCAATAACTCAACAATTTGAATAATTAATAAAGAAAATTCAATCAACCTTTCTTCGAGATCATATTTTCTTTTAGTGATTTCTTCCATTTGTCAGTATTTGGAAATTCGATATTTGGTGTTGGACATTGGATATTAAAAAATCTATTTTTTTGATTTAAGTTGTTTTTCCCACTTCCATGCCGAAAGCATCATGTCTTTAAGGCTTCGTGCAGCTTTCCATCCGAGAACATTATTTGCAAGTTGCGTATCTGCCCATACTTTTTCAATATCGCCGGACCGCCGGTCAACAAGTTTGTAATTTAATTTCTCTCCGCTTACTTTTTCAAAGGTCCTGATAACATCAAGTACCGTAAACCCATTACCAGTGCCGAGATTGAACACTTCATGATTTGCAGCAGACTTATTGTTTGTCATTCTTTCCAGCGCCGAAATATGTGCCAGTGCTATATCAACAACATGAATATAATCGCGGATGCAGGTACCATCGGGTGTATTGTAATCATGCCCGAAAACATTTAGGCATTCTCTTTTCCCAATTGCAGTCTGTGTTAAAAAAGGAATCAGGTTGTTGGGCACACCCAGCGGCAATTCGCCTATCAGAGCAGATCCATGAGCACCTATAGGATTAAAATACCTCAGTGAAATAGCTTTTAAACCGTAAATGTCAATTGTATGTTCAATGATTTCTTCACAAATCTGTTTTGTATGTCCGTAAGGAGAAAAGGCTTTTTTAAAAGGTGCAGTTTCTGTAACGGGTAATATATCGGGTTGTCCATAAACAGTGCATGAAGAAGAAAAAACAAGATTTTTTATTTTTGCATCACCCATGCATTTAAGCAGGTTTATCAGGGATTTAAGGTTGTTATGATAATACTTCAATGGAAAATCCATTGATTCCCCCACGGACTTAAAAGCTGCAAAATGAATTACACCATCAATGTTTTTATTTTCAGTAAAGAATTTAGCTGTAAGCTCTGCATCACACAAATCGAATTGGTGAAATTCAGGAAGAATACCGGAGATTTTTTCAATGGAATAAATCACATCTTTAGTGGAATTCGAGAGGTTGTCAACAATAACAACTTCATATCCCTTTTGCTGAAGTTCAACAACTGTATGCGATCCGATATATCCGGTTCCTCCGGTGACAAGAATTTTCACAAATATTAAAATATGTGTATCATTATTTTTTATAGTCACATTTCGATAAACTCAATGTGACAGATAATTTGTAATGGTCAGTCTGAGATGTCACCCTCAGCTTGACGAAGTGATCGAAGACTGACCACTATAATATTTCTCGTTAATTCATCATAGGCAATTACAGGCTCCAGTAAGTAAGTTCTTTAATTTTATTCCTGTAAATTCCTTTCACATCAACAAGAATTGCTTTGTCATTAGTAAGCGACTTAAAATAGCTTTCATTGAGATCCATGTATGGCTTGTGATTCACAGCGACAATGATGGCGTCGTAACTACCTTTAGGACGATCAATAAGTTCGAATCCGTATTCATGCTTCAGTTCTTTGGATGATGCATAAGGATCAACCACATCAACTTTTGCCCCGTAGGTTTTAAGTTCAGAAATAACATCAGCCACGCGTGAGTTGCGGATGTCGCTTACGTCTTCCTTAAATGTTGCACCCATTACAAGTACTTTCGAGTTCAGCACATTTTTACCGGCAGCAATTATTTTTTTCACCGTTTGCTTGGCAATATAAAAGCCCATTGAATCATTTACAAACCTGCCGGAATTGATAATCTGTGCGTGATACCTGAATTCTTTTGCTTTGTAAGTTAAATAATATGGATCCACACCGATGCAATGACCGCCTACAAGTCCGGGATAGAACTTCAGAAAATTCCATTTTGTTCCGGCAGCTTCCAGTACTTCATAAGTATTAATTCCCATGCGGTTGAATATAATTGAAAGTTCATTCATAAGTGCGATGTTCACGTCACGCTGAGTGTTTTCAATGATCTTGGCCGATTCGGCAACTTTAATGGATGATGCACGATGAACACCTGCAGTTACAATTAGTTCGTAAACTTTTGCAACAACATCAAGCGATTCTTCATCACAGCCGGAGACTACTTTTGTGATGGTAGTTATTGTATGATCTTTATCACCGGGGTTTATTCTTTCCGGCGAAAATCCAACTTTAAAATCTGTTACAAATTTTAACCCTGAGAGTTCTTCAAGTATAGGAATGCAGTCTTCTTCTGTACAGCCCGGATATACTGTGGATTCATACACAACATAATCGCCTTTTTTCAGAATTTTTCCAACGGTTCTTGTTGCACTAAGCAATGGTGTAAGATCAGGAAGATTATGGTCATCAATTGGTGTGGGCACAGCAACAATATGAAAAGTGGCGTCCTTCAGATCTTCCGGTTTTGCAGTAAACCGAATATCACAACCCTCAAATGCATCAGCGGTAAGTTCTTCGCTAGGGTCAATTCTGTTCTTCATCATTTCAACGCGGTCTTCCTTAATGTCGAAGCCGATCACTGATATTTTTTTTGCAAATTCAAGTGCAATTGGTAATCCAACATAACCCAAACCTATCACAGATAATTTGGTTTCTTTCTTTAATAATTCTTTCAACAGATCCATCTCTCAATAATTTTAAAACGTTAAATATTAATAATTTTTAATGCAGGGTGGTAATCGCCCGTAAGTCCTGCTACCTTTGCATGACGTATATTATGTACAGCATTGATGCTGGGATACGCAGTTTCAAGGCCAAAGCCATTTCCAGCTATAATTTCTTTATAACTTAGTGTATGAAGGTCGCCAAAGCCTTCACTGAATTCAATTTCTTTATTGTCTACCTGAATGGAACGGTAAGTGCGCTGATTCGTCTGCTTTACTTTTTCTGGAAGGTCGTTGCTGTCGATGCTTAAAAACCAACGAACCCTGGCATTTTTAAGTTGAAGAAAACCTCCTGCTTTATTACTTGAGTAATAGTTCACCGTGCTCTCTTGTACAGCCCCGAAGATCCAGATAAGCATATCAAAAAAGTGAATGCCGATGTTTGTTGCAATCCCGCCCGACTTACTGTCATCACCTTTCCAGGACATATAGTACCAGTGGCCGCGACTTGTTATGTAAGTGAGGTCAACATCATATATTTTGTCTTTTGGCCCTGCAGCAATGGTTTCTTTTAACTTGATAATGGAATCGTGCAAGCGCAGCTGAAGAATATTATTTATTTTTTTTCCTGTTTCTTTTTCGATGATGCTAAGTGCATCGATATTCCATGGATTCAGAACAAGCGGCTTTTCGCAGATAACATTTGCATCGTTACGCAATGCAAGACGTATGTGAGAATCATGGAGATAGTTCGGGGAACAAATACTTACATAATCAATTTTCTTTTCACCCTGCCTGCGCAATTTGTCAAGGTGCCTGTCGAATCTTTCTGATTCAAGGAAAAAATCTGCTTCGGGAAAATAACTGTCCATCACGCCCACTGCATCATGCTTGTCCAGTGCGGAAACAAGGATATTGTTAGTTTCTTTTATTGCTTTCAGATGGCGCGGGGCAATGTATCCTGCAGCACCAATTAAAGCAAAATTTATTTTTTGTGTTTTGTCCATTATTATTTCAGTTTACTCACCTTGTTGTCCTTTAACTGGTATTTCTCTTTGCTCTCGGGGCACACAGCGATTCCGTTTTCATCGAACTTCAGTCGGTGACCATATTCACTCATCCATCCGGTTTGCCTGGCAGGGTTTCCAATAACTAAAGCATAGGCGGGAACATTTTTCGTAACAACTGCACCTGCGCCTATAAATGCAAATTCTCCTATATCATGCCCACATACAATAGTTGCATTTGCTCCTATTGAGGCTCCTTTTTTAACAACAGTCTTTGAATACTCATGCTTGCGAATGATCGCACTTCGCGGGTTTACAATATTTGTAAAAACCATTGATGGCCCCAGGAATACATCATCCTCGCAAATAACGCCTGTATACAAGGATACATTATTCTGAATCTTTACATTATTGCCTAAAACAACATCCGGAGAAACCACTACATTTTGCCCGATATTACAGTTCTCGCCAATAATGCAATTCGGCATGATATGCGTGAAATGCCATATCTTCGTGCCTTTCCCAATTTTGCAGCCTTCGTCAATTATTGCCGATTCGTGAGCAAAAAATTCTTTTTCCATATCAATTCTTTTAACACAGAGTGTATAGAATTTGTTCTGTGCACCCCGTGTTGAGAAACCTTTAGTTTTTATTTACAAATTCCAAAATTGAAGATGTAATATGTTTCAATTGTTCTTCATCAAGTTCGGTATGCATTGGCAGCGACATCACTGATGCAGCTAATGCTTCGGTAACCGGAAAATCACCCACTTTGTATCTTGGATCCTGGTATGCCTTCTGCATATGCATGGGCACTGGGTAATAAATCATTGCCGGTATTCCAATTTCATTCAGGAATTCAATAAGTTTTGCACGGTCAAATCCATTGGTAAGCAATGTATACTGATGGAAAACATGTGTGGATTTATTAAAACGTAGAGGTGTTTTTAATTTTGAATTTCCTTTGAATGCATTGTCGTAGTAAGCAGCAGCTTTATTTCTTGCAGCAGCATATTCGTCAAGTTTCTTAAGTTTAATTTTCAAAATTACTGCCTGAATACTGTCGAGCCTTGAATTCACTCCAATCAGGTCGTGGTAGTATCTTACGGTCATGCCATGATTGACAATGATTCTTATTTTTTCTGCAAGTGCATCATCATTTGTAAAAATTGCACCGCCATCACCATAACATCCAAGATTTTTTGAAGGGAAGAATGATGTGCATCCAATATGGCCTATTGTTCCGGCTTTTTTCTTAGTTCCATTTTTTGAAATAAAATCAGCACCTATTGCCTGGCAGGTATCTTCAATTACTGTGAGGTTGTGCTTTGCAGCAATTTCCATTATTGCATCCATATCGGCACATTGTCCGAATAAATGAACAGGAACAATCGCTTTGGTTTTTGGTGTGATAGCTCTTTCAATAGCTTTCGGATCAATGTTGAATGTGTCGGGATCAGCATCTACAAGAACTGGGGTAAGTCCAAGCAATGCAATAACTTCGGCAGTTGCAACAAATGTAAAGGATGGCGCAATTATTTCGTCTCCTGGTTTAAGATTTAATGCCATCATTGAAACCTGCAATGCATCGGTTCCGTTGGCACAGGGTATAACATGCTTTATACCTAGGTATTTTTCAAGGTCCTGTTGGAAGTTCTTTACTTCAGGGCCGTTAATAAAGGCAGTGGATTCAATTACATTAATAATTGCACTGTCAATTTCGCCTTTGATCTTTTCGTACTGGCTTTTCAGATCAACCATTTGAATCTTTCTCATCACTCAATCTCCCTTAAATTATTTAATTAGTCAACTATTTTAAGTTGCAAATATAATCATTATAATAATTTTATAAAGTCATTTGCATCATTATACTATTTAACTGAAATTGGCGTTTAGAACAGTTATTGCTGATTTCATTCAAAAAAGATTAATTTTGCAGTCAATGAAAAAGATTTTTACACTTATTATTTCGGTCGCATTTACGCTCTGCTCTTATGCTCAGCAAGATGTAAAAGATTCCATCATCAGCACTTCCCTGGTTACTGTTTCATATGGTTACCAGTTTGCAGGTGGCGATCTTTCAAAGCGTTTTCTTTCAAATTCAGCAATTGGAGGATCCTATTTATTTAAAACAAAGAAAAACTGGCTGTTTGGTGCTGACGGTTTTTTCATGTTCAGGGACACCATCAAGGAAAACGGCATACTCGATTCCATCAGCACTATTGATGGCAATCTGATTGACGGTGATGGCATGTACGCCGATGTGCGCCTCCTGGAACGAGGTTTTTATTTCGGAGCAAAAGCCGGAAAATTATTTCCCGTATTTGGACCAAATAAAAATTCAGGAATCATTTTTATGCTTGGCGGCGGACTCCTTCAGCACAAAATCAGGATTGAAAACAAAGACAATATTGCTCCCCAGATAAAAGGCGATTATAAAAAAGGCTACGACAGGCTCACAAACGGGTTTGCCATGAGCGAGTTTCTCGGCTATATGTATATGGGAAATTCAAAACTCGTTAGTTTTTATGCTGGTTTTGAATTCGTGCAGGCATGGACCATGAACAGGCGCAGCTACAACTTCGATATGATGGGTCCCGATAAAACCAAAAGGTTCGACCTGCTTTCAGGTTTCAGGATTGGATGGGTACTACCTCTATACAGAAGAACCCCTGAAACATACTATTATTATTAATCAGATTCGTTGTGGTTTTTTTTTACAATCTATCGGTACTTATTTATAAATTTCTCATTTACCTTGTTTCTCCATTTAATAAAAAAGCAAATCAATGGATAGCAGGCAGGAAAGGCCTTTTCGAAATTCTTGAAAAGCGCATAAAAAAAGATTCTAAGATTGCATGGTTCCATTGTGCCTCACTTGGCGAGTTTGAGCAGGGCAGACCCGTAATTGAAGAATTCCGCAAACAACATCCAGCATATAAAATTTTATTAACATTTTTTTCTCCGTCAGGTTACGAAGTGCGTAAAACCTATAATGGCGCCGATTATATTTTTTACCTTCCAATCGATACACCTTCAAATGCAAAACGTTTTGTAAATAGTGTAAATCCTGAAATTGTATTTTTTGTGAAGTATGAATTCTGGTTCAATTACATAAAAAATATCACACTTAAAAAAATACCTTTCTTTATCATTTCAGCTAATTTCAGGCACGGGCAGCATTTTTTCAAATGGTATGGCGGATGGTTCAGAAATCAACTGAAAGGAATAACCAGGATTTTTGTACAGAATAAAAAATCAGCGGAGCTGCTTCAGAGCATAGGAATAATGCAGATTACAGTGAGCGGTGATACCCGTTTTGACAGGGTGCATTCCATAACACAAAATGTAAAACAGTTTCCCCTGATTGAAAAATTCTGTAAGAACTCTGATGTGTTTATTGCAGGAAGTTCATGGCCTCCTGATGAGGAGCTGATTACAAAGCTTATCAATTCTGAAAAAACAAAATACAAATTTATCATTGCCCCTCATATGGTCGACAAGCCTCATATTGCCGCCATTGCCGATAAAATAAAAAAAGGACATGTGGTGTTGTATTCCGAAGCCGACGAAGAAAATGTGATGTATGCAAAGGTTTTGATTATTGATTCCATTGGTATTTTATCGCATGTTTACCAGTATGGAAAAATCGCATACATCGGAGGAGGCTTTGGCAGCGGCATTCACAACATTCTTGAAGCTGCAACTTTTGGAATGCCGGTCATTTTAGGACCGAAGTACCACAAATTCCAGGAAGCCGTAGATCTTATAAAAGAAGGCGGCGCTTTCAGTGTAAACAATGAACAGGAATTTTTTGCAGTTGTGTTGAAACTGATGAACGATGCTCAATTGCTGAAAGAAAAATCAGAAATTGCAAAAACTTTTATTCAGAAAAATATTGGCGCCACAGAAATTATTTTAAAAGAAACTTCTTCATTTCTGTAAACTCACAATCTATAAGAAAGCAAAGCACGCAATGCAGCAAGGTTGCCAAGAAATACTTAACACTCCCTGAGTTGGACATCTCTGCTTTGTCCTCAATACAATTTGCTGCGCAAATCACTCAGACTGACGGCAGGTTTGGTTGAAAGATATTGCTGCAATCCTCTGCAATGTCTATTGCTTATTGATCACCGATCACTTGTCAACTTATCACTTATGACTTGTGACTTATAACTTGTCATCTTATCCCATGTCATCTTGTCAACTTTTACCAAGTCAGGGACTTCAGCTTCTCTTTTAAAATAACCGTATTCGCGGGTCTTGCAATAATTTTCTTTTCAGAGTCAAGCAGGAAATAGGTGGGAGTGCGCCAGATGTTGTATTCTTTTATTACCGGACTGTCAAAGCCTTTCAGGTCGCAGGTATTTATCCAGGGAATTGCAAATCGTGTAGTTCCGTCAATCCAGTTTTGAGTAATACTGTCGAGTGAAACTGAAAATATTTCCAGTCCTTTTGGATGATAATTCGAATAAATATTTTTCAATTCCGGCATTGCTTTTTCGCAGAACTCGCACCACGATCCCCAGAAAACAACAAGTGTATACCGCGATTTCAATGAATCCAAAATTTTGGTTTTCCCTGCAATATCTTTGGTAATAATGGCCGGAGCGACACTTCCGGGTTTTAATGATTTTATGGCTGATGATTTTTCAGCAAGCGATTTTGCTTTTTCATTGTCGCTGCAGGTGTTCTGCGCAAGATACATGTCGACCACGTATGTATATACCTCATCCCAGTCGGAATGATCAAAGGTTCGCATCATTGTATTAAAAATATAATCGCTTACATTCTTATTAACAGCAGAGCGTATCAGGATAAAATCAATTGCAGTTTTATAATTTTCAACTGAAGGAGGATCGGCAAAGTACTGGAAATACTCGCCAATCTTATCAAATATAATATCGGTGTGCAACAGGTTTGAATCAGCAAAATCAAGGTTATCGAAAAAATGTTCTTTCAGAAAAGCAGCTTCGTTCGGGTAAGGAGCCGCATCTTTCTTTTTCATGTAGGTTCTGAAGTCGGGCAGCAGCGAAGCTTTGAGCATTTCAGAAATAAATAATTTCGGATTTTTGGAAATGATTGAATCACTCAGGATTCTTTTTTTTGCATTAAAGAGTTCAATCTGTTGTGCCAGTTTCTTAAGTGTTGCGGCATTTCCGGCAGCATCTTTTTCATAGAGCTGTTGTCCCAATGAAGTCAGTCTGCTTATGGAATCATTTAAGCCTGAAATTTTTTCCTTATAAAAATATAGTAATTTATTCTCAACGGAACTGCCTATTTTCATTTTTCCGCCAAGATCCTTGATACCCGATTCCACGATGATATTTTCCTTATTGAAAATAATATCTGCATAATTTGAATCACTTATGCTGAGCCTGTATAAGCCTTTATATTCGGCTTGTTTGAAAGCAAAATGAAAAGCACAGTTTTTATCGAGATAAGAAGAATCAACAGCAATGATTTCTTTTCCATAAACTGCCGACAGAATTATTTTTTCTCCTTTGCATCCATTCACGGTTCCGCTTAAACTATACTCTTGCAGACTTTGTGATCTGGCCACGACCGAAAGAAAAACAAAAAACAGAGGTCTAACTTTATAAAAATATCTGAAAATCATATTTTTTTTAACACAATAATCATACAAAGGTACTTTTTGTTTGTTAACGGAATAAAACCGGATTAAAAATTTGATATATTTGCTTTACCCAAACCATTAACTAAACTAAACTTTATGAAAAAACTGATCATTACCCTCCTTATCGTGATCTTCGGTGCAGGGCTTTTTGCTGCCCCGGTATCACAGGAATCTGCACAAAAAGTTGCAGTAAATTATTACAAACATTTCGCAACGGGCAAAACAGATTTTACTGTGTCTGATGCGGTTGTTTACCAGAAGGATAATCTGAATACATTTTATGTTTTTACGTTCAATGCCGGTGGTTTTATTCTGGTAGCTGCAGATGATGCTGTAATGCCGATACTGGGATATTCTGACAATGAAACTTTCGACAAGGAAAATATCCCTGCAAATGCCGCGGCATGGTATGAGAGCTATAGTGAAGAGATAAAATATATTGTTGATTCACATTTGGATAATACGCAGACATTGGTTGAATGGAATAAAATCCGCAACGATCAGCTTCCTTCTCTCAAGCTCGTGGTTACACCATTATGCTCCACTACCTGGGATCAGGGTTGCTATTATAATACACTTTGTCCTGTTGCATCTGGTGGCGATTGCGGCCATGTTTGGGTTGGATGTGTTGCCACTGCCATGGCCCAGGTCATGAAAAAATGGAACTATCCTTCAACAGGTACGGGTTCACATACATACACTGATCCCACTTACGGATCGCAAACTGCAAACTTTGGGACTACTACTTATGGTTGGGGTTCAATGCCAAATAATGTATCGTCCAGCAATACTTCTGTTGCCACTCTCATGTACCATTGCGGTGTTTCAGTCGATATGCAGTATGGTACCAGCGGTTCAGGTGCTTATACATGGGATGTGCCCAGTGCGCTGATTAATGATTTTAATTACTCGCCATCCTGCGAATTGCAGATCATGGCCAATTTCACTTCTGCCAACTGGATTGCTTTGCTGAAAGCGGAACTTGATGCTGGCAGGCCTGTTCTTTACTCAGGTGACAATGGTACCGAAGGACACGCTTTTGTATGTGACGGATATAATGCTTCAAATGCATTTCATTTTAACTGGGGTTGGTCTGGTTCCAGCAATGCTTATTATTCAGTAGGCGCTTTAAATCCTTCAGGATATACGTTTAATAATAATAATATGGCGGTAGTAAGAATCCAGCCGCCTACCAGTGCACCTGTTGCAAATTTCACAGTTAGCAATACAACCCCGGCTGTTGGTGGAAGTGTAAATTTCACCGATTTATCTACAAATTCACCTTTAAATTATTCATGGTCATTTGACGGTGGATCGCCTGCTACATCCACTTCCCAGAACCCGACAAATATTACCTATGCTACTGCAGGCCTGTACCAGGTTTCTCTTACAGTATCAAATGCAAGCGGCACTGACACCAAAGTTAGAACACAGTATATCAATGTTGGCGGTACTCCTTCAAAATGGATTAAACAGAATTCAGGATTCACAACAGCTTCAAGAGGAGTAACCACTATCAGCATTGTGAACCCTTACATTGTATGGGCAGGCGCTGTTGATGGCACAAGCACTACAAATTATATCCAGGAATTTACAAAAACAGTTAACGGTGGTATTACCTGGACTCCCGGTACAATAGCTTTTACAGGTTCCACAACCTGCGGTATAGCTAACCTCTGTGCATTTAATGACACTGTATGTTATGCAGCTATGTTCCCCGGTGCCGCTGCAAATGGCGGATACATTGCAAAAACAGTGAATGGCGGAACCACATGGTCCATTGCAAATTCACCAAGTTATGCAAGCAGCTGGCTTGATCTTGTTTACTTTTTTGATGTTAACAATGGCGTTTGTGTTGGCGATCCATCAGGAACCGATTTTGTTATATACACAACTTCAAATGGCGGAACATCATGGACACAGGTTTCTGCAGCATCGTTGCCCAACTGCACTTCAGGTGAGGCTGGCATTACTGATATGTTCGATGCGGTAGGCAACACAATTTGGTTTGGTACAACTATGGGCAGAATTTATAAATCTGCTGATAAGGGATTAACCTGGACAGTTACTGCAACAGGCTTAGGTACAACTGCAGCCGTTATGCCCGTTTTTAAAGATGCAAATACCGGAATTGTAACTGGTACCAACAACTCCACAGGTGCGTATATTGGAATGAAAAAAACCACCAATGGCGGCACAACTTGGACTACTCTTACTCCAACCGGCTTTTATGTAAAGACCCCAAACCTTGATTATGTTCCGGGAACTGCTGCAATGTGGGTTGACGGGGCTTCAGCCTCGGGAACAGGATCTTCATACAGTACCAATGATTGTACAAGTTTCATTGATATTGATACATCTTCAACAATTCAATATATACGCGTGAAGTTTTATGATGTCAATACAGGCTGGGCAGGAAGTTTTAACACCAGTTCCACTGATGGCGGTATTTACAAATGGGATCCTTCAATACTTACAGGTATAACCGAACCTCCTTCAATTCTGGATGAAGAAATAAATGTTTTCCCGAACCCTGCAAACGATTTTGTGAATGTTGAATTTACAGGAGTCACTGCAGAAAAAGCAGTTATTCATGTTTACAATATAGTTGGTGAAGATGTTCTTGATGCAGAAGTAAATCCTTTATTCAACAAACTTGTACAGCTTGATCTTTCTGGATATGATGCAGGTGTTTATGTTGTAACCATTGATGCAGGAAGCAGCCTTGTTACAAAAAGAATTACACTGATAAAATAAAAGAATATGAATTTCATAAAAAACCTCTGCAAATTTTGCAGAGGTTTTTTTATTATTATAGTTTTCTTAAGACTACGGGAGCTTACAGAAAACTAATCCTTCACAAACCTTTTTATAACAATTCCTTTTTCTGTTTTCACTTCAACAATATAAACTCCGTCGGGAAATGTTGAAACATCAACTCTTGTTTTTGAATCAATTGCTGAAAGGGTTTTAACAAGCTGACCTTGTATATTTAAAATTTCTATTGCGGATTTTTGTGTTGCTTCTAATGTGAGGATATTGGCAGCAGGATTCGGATAGATATTTATCCGATCAGATAATTCATTAACATTTAATCCTGTAGTTTCAGATGGAATTACGTCCACCGATATAATCGTATTTTGCGATTTTTGCAGATAAGAAGAATCACAGTAAGTACCTGTGCAGCCAGCTCCTGTAGAATCCGTAATAGAAAGGCAAATAGTATAGTTTCCCGCTATGCTGTAGGTGTGGGTTGGATAAGCTGTTGTATCACTGGTACCGTCGCCCCAGCTCCACAAATATGATAAGGGTGGAATACCCGATGCATTATTAATAACATAATAATGATGCTGAATTACAGTATCAGGAACCATCGTAAATGCTGCACTAGGACCTGGAATTTCTAAAATATTAAAAGTTGCCGAAGCTGAACAATAGCCATCGAAAACTGTTACGGAATAGGTTCCTTGGCTAAGTCCTAAGGCACTGTTTGTAGCTTGCCCATCACTCCAAAAATAAGTAAATGTACCAGATCCGCCGGAAGCACCGGCATGAGCTGTTCCATTTGCCATACCACATGTTTCGTTCGTAGATGTTACGGTAGCAATCGGTCCAGGGTTTTGCCCTATTGTTACACAAGTTGTAGCCACGCATCCATTTGCATCAGTAACGCTAACACAATAAGAACCAGCAGGTACATTTTGGAGGGTTTGAGTATACATACCTGGGGTGGTATTCCAATAATAAGTATAGGGAGGTGTTCCCCCATTTACGCCGAGGGTTGCAGAGCCATTGGCCATTCCACAGGAAGAGTTGCTTATGCTAGTTATGCTCACAGTTGGGCCAGGTGCATTGGTGATTGTTAAAGTATTTATAGCGGAGCATGCGTTTGCATCAGTTACTGTAACAGTATAAGTACCCGCCATAACATTGATAAGGGTTGGTCCACTTTGGCTATTCGACCAGGTAAAGTTGTAAGGAGAATTACCACCGAATGCCGTTGCAGTGGCGCTTCCATTTGCATTACCGCAAGTCGTATTGGCAGTACCTGTTATTGATACCGAGGGTCCGGGAATGTTATTAATTGTAACCGATGCCATAGCTGTTTCGGTACCACAGTTAACAGTAACAGTATAAGAACCAGCTGGTAAATTTGTTGCTGTTTGCGTTGATTGCTGAGGTGACACACTCCATAAATAGGTATAACCTCCGCCGCTTCCTCCACTGGGTGTTGCGGTTGCCGTACCGTTTGAATGTCCGCAATTCTCATCAGTAGAAGCAGCAGTAACCGATATTGCTTGTCCAAATGACGACAGAGAGAAAGTAATAAAGATAATAAGTATTAGTTTTTTCATAACTAGATATTCCTATTGTTAAATGTTTATCCTGGAGATGTATATTTGTTTTGAAAAGACGTAAATAAAATGAAATAGCTGCCTGAGCCTAATAATAAGTTAGTAAGTATACTTGATAACGTTTAAAATCTAAAACTCATTTTTAAAAAAAAACCTCTGCGAATTTTGCAGAGGTTTTTTATGGTTGGAAATTTATTTAGCCGGTGTCTCGGGTGCTGCTGGCTCAACTTCAGCCGGTGCATCTTTCTTCGTAATGACCTTTGTTAAATAAGCCGACAATAAACCTCCCATATTATTTTCACCCTGGACAAGAAAATCGGGAGTGACTTTAATATTACCGGTAGCAATTTGTTTTGCAATTTCAATTGCTGTAACGCCCTGCTGTCCGATGGCTTTGTTCTGCAGTTCATAAGCAGTAGCTGTAGCCTGGCCAATGGCAAGGATCTTCGAACCTTCTGCATCTCCTTTTACCTTGATTCCTTTTGCTTCCCCTTCGGCACGTATACGTGTACTTTCAGCCTCTCCTTCAGCGAAGGTAATTGTCTTCTGTTTGTTCTGCTCAGCTATTTTCACACCTATTTCAGCTTCAACAAGCTGCTTCTGCAGGTCGGCTTCTGAATGTGTCTTCTCCGTTGCAATACGGGTTTGTTCAGCTTTCTGCTGTTCAGTGTACATGGCCTGTTGCTGCTGTGCAATAACTTTTTTAGTCTGTGTATCCATCAGTTCCTGGGGAAGCTTTATCTGGCATATTAAAACAGAAACACATTCCACGTGGTATTTCTCAAGTTCTGTCCTGGCGCGTTCTTCAGCTTTCTTCTGCTCATCCTGCCTGTCCTGCATAAAGTTCATTGCAGATGTGGATGATGCCTGGTTCCTGAAACTTGAATCGATCATTGGATGGATCACATGATTGATAAGGTTGTCAATAGATCCGATCTTTGAAACCATATACGGTGCCTGATCCGGGCGAACACGCATAATTACTTTTACAGAAACACTTATTTCAAAACCATCACGTGAAACAACTTTCAACGGATCGAATTTTGTTCCGTCAACATCATCCCAGTCAATTGTTATGTTTGTAGTATCAATTATATAAGCAATGAAAGCCCGACGGTTCAGGTAATAAATACCGGGACCTGCCACTTCTTGCTGAATACCTCGGAATCCTTTTGGAACCACATATCTTTCAATACCTGTTTTAACCCTGGATTCAATATCTTTAACCTGTTCCGGTGTTATTTCATCAACAGGAGTCTGATCAATTATTTCTTTTACCTGCTTTGGTTCTTCACCAACGTTGGAAACCAATACTGCAACCTGTCCGCGTTCAACAACAGCCACATCATCCAGCTCCACTTTGAACATCAAAGGATTTATGTAATAAGTACCCGGTCTCAGTACATCAAACTGAGGTCCGCGCTGACCACCCTGCTTAATAAAATTTGATACATGCTGGTAGTCGTTGTGTCCGCTTACTGTTTTTGCAACATATTCTCTTTCGGGCAATGGCTCACCGTCAAGGGCTGTAACCAAACCAACTTTTCCTGATGGAATAATTGACGCTTCTCTTATTTCAACATGGAAAAGATCAAGGTTAATACGGTATGTACCTGGTAAAAGGATTTCCGATTGAGGTCCTTTTTGTCCGTGATTCTTGAGATACTCTTCGCCGTTTTCGAAATTTGAATGGCCCGGAGCAGTAATAGCTAAGAGTCGTCCGGGTGAAATGGCTTCACCGTCCATGGCTGTCACAATACCAATTTGTCCCTTATCAATTACAACAACAGGCACATTCCTTACTTTAAACAGTGAAGGGTTGATCCTGTAATTTCCCGGAGGAAGTATCTGAATTTGCGGACCTTTTTCGCCACTGTTTTTCAGAAAAGCTTCCCCATCCTGAAAAGAGTCATGATCTGGAACCACTTTGGCAAATATCTTTCCCGGAGGAACAGGATTTCCGTCAATGGATTCAATAATTCCGATTTCGTTTTCGTTAATAATGGTAAAACCAACTTTTCTGGCTTTATAAATAAATGGAACCAGCAAATGCAGTCCGGGACCCAGTGTTCTGGCCTGAACACCAACTTCGCTTTTCATAGCAATAACACGCCCCTGAGGTAATTTTTTACCAAACCATCTGCGCTCGAGCATAGCGATTGAACGCCCGCCCACAACCACAACGGTGTTAAAAATTATTATCAGTACAACGATAACAATCAGCACGTCGTAAAGAATTGTAAGATTAAAATTGTCCATAAAATCAGTCTTTTTTAAGAGTGGATTATTAGAATTAAATTCACTCAAAATTAAGAAATAAAGTAATTACTTTCAGAAAATAAAGAATAAAATTGAAGAATTTTTTAAGGGTCTGAATCACCAGGTATACCTTCAAAAATTATTTCACCACCTGCGTTTCCGCCACCCGGTCCGAGTTCAATCAGGTGATCTGCCCGATTACTCAATACCTGGTCATGTGTTACACAAATGATTGTTGCTTTCTGTGATATAAGATTTTCAAAAAGTGTTGTCAGTTTAAGTGAATCAGTGGGATGCAGGCCACCGGTGGGCTCATCGAGAAGATATAAAACGTTGTTCTTTTTTGTATTTGTAAGACCTTCAACAAGCTTGAGGCGCTGCAGTTCACCAGTGGATAGGGTATTCAGTGGCTGCCCCGGTGTCAAATAATTCAGACCTGTCTTTTCTATCAGATCAAAAAGTTTTGCAGTTTGATTTGCTGTGGAAGAAGTCAAATGATTTCTGAAAAATTCCGATGCCTTTTCAAATGAGATTGATAGAACATCTGCAATAGAATAATCTTCAATTTTTATATCAAGCACTTTTTTATTAAAACGTTGCCCATTGCAGGATTCACAAATAACTTCCGCATCGCTCCAGAAATCTAGACTTATTGAATGCCTGCCGCTTCCCTTGCACTCTGGGCATTGGCCCTCGCGTGACAAAAATGAAAAGTACGATGGACCAAGCTGCTGTTTTTTTGCCTCAAGGGAATTTGAAAAAATATGTTTAAGCGCATCTGAAAGTCCAAGCCAGGTAAGGGGAGTGGACACCGATGATGCAGAAGGAATATCCTGCCCTATGAAAATTACATCTTCAAACATGCCGAAACCACTGATGTTTTCGCAGTTTATGTTTTTGCCTTCCAGATAACTTTCATAAATCACATTATTCAATAAACTTGTTTTGCCACTACCGCTTACACCAGTTATAACAGTGAATCCTGATGAAGGAATCTGAAGGCTGATATGTTTCAGGTTGTTGGCGAAGGCTGATTTTACTGATATTCCATTACCAAGTGTATGAAGTTGTTTTTTATTGTAGATCAGACTCGATTTAATTTTCTCAACAACTGGGCCGGCACTACCGATGTAAATAATATTTCCTCCCTTCGTACCTCCTGAAGGTCCAAGCTCAATAACTTGATGTGATTTTTCAAGAAGGGCAGGAGAAGTATCAATCATAAAAATTGTATTGCCTTGTGCATTGAGATCATTAATGAGCAAGGACATCCGGTTTATATCTTTAGGATGAAGCCCAAAAGAAGGTTCGTCAAGCATGTAAGCAACTCCAGTTACAGATGACCTTGCAAGCGCTGCAAGCTTCAATCGCTGGAATTCACCACCAGATAAACTTTGCACTGGCCGGCTGATTGATATATATCCAAGACCTGCCCTGATCAGCGATTCGGTGCGTAGCAGAATTTCTTCAATGATAGAATCCGCTGCTATTTGCTCAATTTCTTTTTTAAAGTTCTTTTCTTTTTCAGATAGAAAAAACTCCTTTGTTTCATCAGAAGATAAGGATGAAAGTTCTCCGATGTGCATCCCTTTAATGCGATACTCTAGTATTTCAGGCTTTACGCGAAAACCTGAACACTCATTGCAGGTTTCTTTTTTCATTAATGCAAGCATACTTTCTCCACGATGGTCGGCATGCTTGCGTTCGTACTCAATGTTTACATGTCTGCAGAAGCCTGGCCATGCGGTTTTCATGTGATGTGTCCCTTCGTGATCACCGCGCTTATATTTCCATTCCACATCAAAAATTTCTTCTCCACAACCAAACATGGCAATATCTTGAGCCAGCCTGCTAAGCTGATTATACGAAGCTGAAAAATCAATATTTTTAGATTTACCTACAGCAATCAATGTGTTCACGTACTGGCCATGCGGATCGCCGTAAAACTTACCTGTACGGCTTCCGGTCAAAGCTCCTGAAATGAGCGATAATTCCGGATTGCTTACCAGTTTATTTTTATCACAGCTTGTAATTATGCCTAATCCTTTGCAAGCTGGACACGCACCTTCTTCATTATTGAATGAGAAAGCAGATGCTTTTTCTTTTAAATTCCCATGCTTATTTGTGCCGAGCCTGCTGTATAAAAGCCTGTACAGATCATAGATTCCGGTATAAGTGCCAACGGTTGATCTTGGATTCTGTATACTGTTTTTTTTCTGAAATCCAATAGTGGGTAATAACCCTTTGCATATTTCAGTTTTTGGATTTCCTGTCTTCCCTATGAATTGCCGAACATACGATGACATGCCATCCATAAACCGTCGCTGGCATTCTGCAAATACTGTATCAAAAACAAGTGAAGATTTTCCACTGCCCGATACACCGGTGACTGCAGTTATTGAATTTATGGGTATAGAGATATCAATATTTTTCAGGTTGTTGGTTGTTATACCGGAAAGCTGTAAAGGTTTTTGATCAACTTTAGAATCTGAATTGGAAAATTCAATTTGCCTGATATCATAATTACAGGTGCTTTGCAAAGCTTTGCCTGTAATAGATTCATGATGCTGAAGAATTTGAAATGGAGTTCCTTCAAATACAAGCTTACCTCCTTTTTCACCGCTGCCGGGACCAAGATCAACTACCCAATCGCATTGCAATATAAAATCCGGATGATGTTCAATAACAAGTACCGTATGTCCTTTGCCTTTGAGTTTCTGCAAAGCGTTCATCAAAACTGATACATCCGCTAAATGAAGTCCTGTTGTTGGTTCATCCAGTATGTAAAGTATTTTTCCCGAAGCATTTTTTGCAAGTTCTGTCGCAAGCTTTACCCGTTGAGCTTCACCGCCCGACAAGGTATTAGATGCTTGCCCGAGTTTAAGGTAACCTAATCCCAGATCGAGAAGAATACTTGTTATAGGTTGTATTTTTTTATGCCCATCAAAAAACGAATGCGCTTCTTCAACCGACAGATCAAGGATATCAAAAATATTTTTTCCCTTATAAAAAATCTCTAGAGTTTCTTCAGTAAATCTTTTTCCGTTGCATTCTTCACAAACAACTTCCACATTGCCCAGGAAGTGCATGCCTATCTGCTGCTTTCCTGCACCATTGCAGGCCTCGCATCGGCCTCCTTTAACCACAAAAGAAAACTGGCCCTTCTTGTATTGCCTCGCTTTTGATTCGGGAAGCAAAGCCATCATGTCGCGCACATGGTCTGATAAACCAGTATATGTTGCAGGATTGCTGTTAGGTGTGCGACCTATCGGCGACTGATCAACATGAATAATTTTTTTATAAATATCTGTTCCACCAAGTCTGTTCTCGAAAACAGTATCCATTAAAAAGCTTACCAGGCTTGATTTTCCCGCCCCTGAAACTCCTGTGAGGACATTTAATGCATTATTTTTAATTCTTACAGAAATATGCTGAAGATTATTTTTATCTGCATTCTCAATTGTAAAATACGAATCTGTTCCTTTTTCCAAAATTGGCTCAGGAAGTTTTTTGTGCGAGTGAAGATACTTCCAGGTAAGGCTTCCGGGAATTTTGTTTTGATAAAAATCCTTTGCTGGTCCATTGAACAGAATATGTCCTCCTGCATTTCCAGGGCCGGGACCTATGTCAATGATCCAGTCGGCTGCATGCATAGTCTGCTCATCATGTTCAACAACAATCACTGTATTTCCGTTATCAACAAGCGACCTGATTACTTCAAGCAATTTGTGATGATCTGCAGGATGCATTCCTGCGCTTGGTTCGTCAAGAAGATAAAGTACATTCCTTAATCCTGTAGCACACTGACTGGCAAGCCTGATCCGTTGCGATTCCCCACCCGAAAGAGTTGTAGATTCCCGGTTTAATGAAAGGTATTCCAAACCCAGGTTTAACAATACTGATAATCGTTGCAGAATAGCTTCAACCACTGGTGATGCAACCGGAATTTCTGTTTTGTTTAGTTTTAAATTCTTAAACCAGTCATTCAATTGCAGAATGGTCATTGAAGTAAACTGATCAATATTTTTTCCCCATAAAGAAAATGAAAGCGCTGTATCATTCAATCTTTTGCCATGACATGATGGACAGGTAAATGAACGGACGAAGCGCATGATATTCGGGTTCCGCTCACGTTTAAGAATTTCTTCCATCACTGTGATGATACCTTTATAATAATCTTCCTCCCTTGGTTTTGCCGTAATCCCTGTCCACTTCAGCCGCGATTCAAGCGGGTGTTTGCCAAACAATACTTTTATTTTTTTTGATCCAAACCAGATTATTTTTCTTTGCTCTTCTGAAAGGTTCTTCCATGGAACATCAACGCTGAAGCCTTCTGCATGGCAAACCTGGTCGAGAACATCAATTGTAACCTGCGAATATATGATGTAACTGTTTGGTGTTGACAATACAAGTGCGCCTTCACGCAGACTCTTTGATGCATCACCAATTATTAATTGCGAATCAATATGGTCCTCTACTCCCAATCCTTTGCATACGGGGCAATAGCCGGATGGTGAATTGAACGAAAAAAGACTACGGTTGGGGGTTATGCTTGTATCAGTTGAAACGGCGAGCCTTGCAAAAAGCAATCGCAGGTAATCATATATTTCAGTCATCGTGCCTACCGTTGAACGCGGGTTTCGTACCACTGAATTCTGATCGACTGAGAGCACAGGAAACAGACCCTCAATTTTTTTTACTTTTGGCCTTGATAATTTTTTTTGTGCATGAAAATTACTACCCGTAAAGTGATCAAGAAAAATACGTTGCCCTTCACGACTTAGCACGTCATGCACCAAACTTGATTTTCCGCTTCCAGAAACGCCAGTTACAACAATAAGTTTATAATGAGGAATCTGTAAAGAAATATCCTTTAAATTGTTTTCAGATGCTTTTTCTATGTTGATAAATCTTTCCATTCGCAGCGAATTGCAAAGATAATTTTTTAAATAGCTAAGATAAATTTGGGAACAGATATTAATTTCAGGTCACAAAATTCATACAATTACCAGAAATGATATAATTTGCATCAGCGAGTTGTTAAATATTTTATTTTTGCGGTGCATCATTATTCATTTATAATTTAAAAAATCAAAGCAATTTTTTATCCTTAATTAAAAACGGATCATTTATGAAAAGGTTTTGTTTGATAATTCTTCTGGCTGCAATATATGCACCGGTTTCTTTCGCACAGATCAGCTTTAACTTTGGTCCGGAACTCGGGCTGGCTATTTCACGATTTCCAAAAAGTGAAAAAATCACTTCAACAACTGATAATGGTAAGAAAAGTACATCTCCGCTATACAGTCCTCTTGTGGGCTTTCATGTGCAGATGATTGTAAAAAAACTTTTCTTATTCACTTCGGGAATTCAGTACCAGATGACAGGTCAGCATTATAAATTGCATAATGAAGGCTTTGACGACCTTAACCAATTGCCATACATTGAAGATATTAATGAAAAGCAGAAGTTCCATGAATTGTGTTTGCCTTTGTCGGCCGGGATTACCTTCCCGTTTTTGAAGTTGCACTTCTCCATCTATGGCGGCTGGAGGATTAATTATTTTTTCTCTGGTAAATATACCAATAAAGCTTCTGTCGATTATACAAAGAATTCAATAGATGTGAATGAGATGGCAGAATATAATCCGCTCAAGAAAGATGAATGTATTTTAAATGTGAATCCTTTCAACAACCAGCTGTTTTATGGTATATCCGTTTCAAAAGGCAGATTTGAAGTTGCACTTAATAGATATGTGGGAAGAAAGATTTCATATTCCCCTGAGCCATTGCCAAAGAATTACATTGATTTTAAAAATAACAGTAATTCAATAACCCTGCGCTATAGGTTTTTTGGCTTTAGAAATGAGAAAACGCATTGCAATCTGTTTGATTAAAAGAAAAGCCCCAACGAAAGTTGGGGCTTTTTCTGTAATTTCAGTACCCGGGGCGGGAATCGAACCCGCACTGCCGCAATGGCAACAGGATTTTAAGTCCAGATTAACTACCTCAATCCCAGTGAAATAATTACATTATTCATCAAAAAAGAACAATTTCTGGCAAATTCCCCACTCCAATTCCCCACTCCTTATTTGCCATGATAATTTTTATATTTCTTTTTGCTTCCACAATAACAGGGTAATATTATTTGCTATTAAAGTTCTCCAACTTAATTTTGGGCTTCTACATAACAAGGCGAATTTTTACTTTACATTATATTAATGAATTTGCATGGTTATATAGATTGCAATAGTTAAAAGAATGTTTGCAAAGCAGCATTATGCAGTTTAATTTTGTTCTGTAATTAATGGTAGTTGATGAAACCTAGTAAAAACTCTATTACAATACCAGAAGATTTATTTCTTGAACTTATTTCTAATAAGAGCAAAAAGGATATTTGGGATATAGCTAAAACTATTGCCTACATCATTTCTATTACTATAGTTCCTATTATAATTGCATTCATTCTAAAATTCATCAAATAACTTATTGTCCCTTTTTCTGGGGCTGGTGGATTGCTTAAAGAAATATAACCTCACTATTACAACCACTTAACACCATCGTTAAGAAAAATAATTAATTGTTAATAAAAAGGCTTTGGTAGCACCTGTATTGTTTTTTACCTTCGTAATTATATTATCAATAAAAACAAAACGACTATGAATATTCGAGAAATTTACGAACTAGCTAAACAAAATTTCAATGGTTTAATCAGTAAAGCAGAATATGTTAATACAAATGGCTCAATTGCTTATAAGTTTAATAATTTAAGTAATGTAAGACAGGCTATAATTAATTTAGAACATATTGAATTCTTACGTCCGCAGATAATTGCATTAAAATCTAGTAATTTATTCGCCACAGTGGGAGATGTAGAACTAATTGATTCGGCAAATCATACAGTTATTACTAGCAATTTGGAAAGCTTAAAAACTGGACTAAATTATATAGTTAAACAGTTTGAATTTGTATATGCAGTTGAAAATGAAAATTCAATTGTCGTTAAATTGCCCCCTATTAAATCCTTTGATGATTTAGCTAAAGTTGCAAATGAATTAAAAAAAGCTATTGAAATTCCTATCGCTGACGCAAAAATTGAATCCGATGTTGCAATAGTTGGTACTGAAACTGGCTCAATATGGTTTGAAATAGCATTAGGTTCAGCATTTGCTGTAAATCTAGTTGGTGGTATTTGTTGGTCGGCCGCTGTTATTCGTAAAAAAAGAGCAGAAGCAAAAATGTTTGAGGCGCACGTTAACACTCTTGAATTAAAAAATGACTCTCTTACTGTGTTTATTGCAGCTCAAAAAACTCAAATAGCCAATATATTACAAAATGAAGCTGAGGCAATTGCAACCAAGCATTATTCAGCTAGTGACCCAGAAGTTATAAACCGTTTGAAGCTATCTATATCTACAGTAGCTGATTTGATGGATAGAGGAACTAAGGTACTTACAACATCAAAAGACGATTTAGTAAAAGAAAAGTTTCCAGATTATGATAAAATGCCGCTAATCCAATCGGCAATTAAACAGATTCAAGAAAACTAATATCATAGCTTGGTTGTGAATTTACTTATAAGAGTTACCAATGAAATTGGAAGAGGAAATAAAAAAGCTTAATGATAGACTGACCAAGGCCGCTGGAGAAGTTCTAAAAATCAATAGAGAGTTATCACTACTGAGAGCAGATTTTAGGCTTTTAAAAAACGTAGTTGATAAGAACAAAGAATTTATTGAAGACCAAGAAAGAACCAATAGAAAGCTATTCAACGAAATGAATGATATAGCCAGAACACTTGAACAGCTTAACAAAAGACTGAATAAGATGGAGTGTAGTAAGGATTAAATTAACTATATATGATTTATGAAATAAAAAATAAAACGTATGAAGAAAAACTAGACTTTATACTAACGGCAATGGCTGGAGTTAAAATATTAAATAAAACTTCTATAGGTACGATTAGGGGGTTTACAATGAAGGATTTATTTGATATAGTAAAGCTAGAACCCTTAGAAGAAGTTATGAATATATATGAGTTAAAATTAAAGCACGATGAATATATTAAAGATAGAGAAGATTTTCCTGTTTTTGATATTACTTTAAAGGGATTTGATTTTATAATGAATGGCGGATACGTCCAACAAAAAAAAGATGAACAGGAAAGTAAATTAACAGCCAAGAAAGATAGAACATTCAATAAATGGATTACTATAATAAATTTGATTATCGGTATAGCGGCAATAATTATTTCAATATTTGCACTTAATCGAAACTAATGAAGCCAGAAACAAAGAATAATGTCTTAAGCTTTATATTAGTATTGATGCTGATTTTTCAATATACATTCTAATTGCCGCCAATGGATAACCTCGCAACTTTAATTTATTTATTCTTAATTGAAAATTTAGTTATTTATCTCCCATTTGTAATAATTATACTTGCCACAATTATTACAATGTTTGAAAAAATATTTGGTAAGGAAAATAAAAAAATAATTCGATATGTTTTAATACCATTACTGGGTGTATTATG
>Ga0224524_1000079_pt1 | contig 38923 bp, 49 predicted proteins | sample CFST75metaG_FD_179895 | JGI IMG/M metagenome (GOLD analysis project Ga0224524, IMG submission 179895) | Peat soil microbial communities from Stordalen Mire, Sweden - C.F.S.T75 | ecosystem: Environmental > Terrestrial > Soil > Wetlands > Peat | place: Sweden: Norrbotten County, Stordalen Mire... | reverse complement strand
CCTCTCCCTTTGACCTCACCCCCGACCCCTCTCCAGCCTTGCTGGAGAGGGGAGCTAATTATTAAATATCTTTTATGAAATATAAAGATACGTTAATTACCGCTAGAGAACTTAGAAAATCCTCAACTCCTAGCGAAAAGATTTTATGGGAGGCTTTGCGAAATAAGCGATTTAATAATCTTAAATTTAGGCGACAGCATGTTATCGCAGGTTTTATTTTAGATTTTTATTGTCCGAGCATAAAACTTGGGATTGAAGTTGATGGTGCGGTTCATAGACGTGAAGAAAATCGTAACTATGATAAAGAAAGAGACGTTGTTATAAAAGAACACGGAGTGACAATAATGCGCATTGAAAGTAAAGCCATTGAACTAGCCTTGCCGGCAGTTCTTCGTGCTATTGCTATTGCTTTAAAAATTAATTAACTAATTTCTCTGGTTTCCCCTCTCCATTAAAAATGGAGAGGGGTCAGGGGTAAGGTCTATGTCTTCAAAAATATTTTCTTCAGCGGTTGTTGGCTTAGACGCTGAGGTTGTTGAGGTTGAAGCTGAAATGGGCGGTGGCGAAATGGGTTCTTTTGCGATTGTTGGTTTACCAGATATCGCCGTGTCTGAATCACGGGAACGCGTGCGCAGTGCTGTAAAAAATTCAGGTTTAGAATTTCCGCGCGTTAAAACCACGGTTAATTTAGCACCGGCTGATTTAAGAAAACAAGGTCCAAGTTATGATCTGCCGATCGCGATTAGCGTTTTAATTGCTTCAGGTCGTTTAGTGCCAAAAATTTCTTTTGCTAATTGTTTATTTATTGGTGAGTTAGCTTTATCCGGCGAAGTGCGCGGCGTTAACGGCGTTTTATCTACGGCCTTATGCGCCCAAAAATTTGGCTTTGCTAATGTTTTTGTGCCAGCAGTTAATGCGGCTGAAGCTAGATTAGTTCCGGGTATTAATGTTTTGCCAGTTCATCATCTTAAGCAAGTTTTAGCTCATCTTTTAGATAAAGAAAAAATAGCCAATTTTCCTAAAGAAAATATTTCTTTTGAAAATATTGAATCACTATTTGATTTAATGCATGTTAGGGGTCAAGAACAAGCTAAACGCGCCCTAGAAATTGCCGCGGCCGGCGCGCATAATGTCTTAATGTCTGGCCCGCCGGGTTCTGGTAAAACGTTACTAGCTCGAAGCGTGCCCTCAATTTTACCAAAATTAGTTTTAAGTGAGGCTTTAGAAATTACTAAAATTTATAGTGTCTCTGGTCGCTTACCGCCAGACAGCGGATTAATCAGAGTGCGACCATTTCGGGCGCCGCACCATACAGCTTCCGGCGCCGCCCTCGTTGGTGGCGGAACTTGGCCGCGGCCCGGTGAAATATCTTTAGCTCATCGTGGAGTTTTATTTTTAGATGAATTTGCGGAATTTCCTCGTCCAGTTTTAGATAATTTGCGTCAGCCCTTAGAAGACGGCGTAGTTTCTATTAGTCGCGCCGCCGGGCAATTAATTTTTCCAGCTAAGTTTATGTTGATCGCGGCTATGAACCCTTGTCAGTGTGGTTATTATGGTGATAGTGAAAAACACTGTATCTGTGCGCCTGGACAAATTATTGCCTATCGCAAAAGAATTTCCGGACCAATTTTAGATCGCATTGATTTACATGTGGAAGTGCCGCGTTTGGATTTTGAGAAACTAGACAGCGCTCCGCCTGGTGAATCATCGGCCGTGGTTAAGCAAAGAGTAGAAGATGCTCGGCAAAGACAAATTGAAAGGTTTGCTAATACTAAATGCGTGGCTAATGGTGAAATGTCGTCTTTGGCCGTACGTCAATATTGTGAATTGTCTGAAGACTGCCGCTCTTTAATGCGCGTAGCCGTAGTTCAATATAATCTTTCAGCTCGAGCTTATTTTCGCATCTTAAAATTAGGTCGCACGATTGCTGATTTAGCGAAAAGCGAGAAAATTAACATAGAACACTTAGCCGAGGCTCTACAATACCGGCCTAAAGTAGAGTAGATAATAATAAAAAATTTGTGTTATAATGTATTTATATAAAGACTCATTATATGAAAAAGAGATTATCTATTTTAGTGTTAATTCTTCTAGTAGTAGCCACCTCGGGTTTTGGCTGTAAAACCGTGTCTCAGGATGTGCAACAAAAAATGCAGCCGATTACTTTAAATTATTGGCGAGTTTGGGATGGGCCAGATGATTTTGACCAAATCATCAAAAATTATAATGCCCAGCATTCTTTTATTACGATTAATTATCGTAAGCTAAGTTATGACGAATATGAACAAGCTTTATTAGACGCTTTAGCCGAAGATCGCGGACCAGATATTTTTTCTATTCAGAACACTTGGGTTAAAAAATATCAGACAAAAATCAGTCCTATGCCGGATTCTATTTCTATGGTTTACCCGGTAGTTCAGGGAACTTTGAAAAAGGAAATTGTTCCAGAATTAAGAACGACTAAAAGTATTACGCCAGCTGATGTTAAAGATTCTTTTGTAGATACAGTTTATACTGATGTAGTTTTAAATGATACTAATGACAACAACAAACCTAAAATTTACGGTCTACCTTTATCAATTGATACCTTGGCCATGTATTACAATAAAGATCTTTTAAATAATGCCGGCATCGCGCAATTGCCAGCTTATTGGAATAAAGAATTTCAGCAAGATGTAAAAAAATTAACTAAGCAGGATTTAAAAGGCGATTTAATTCAATCCGGCGTCGGTCTTGGTGGCTCCAGTAATATTGAACGCTCCTCGGATATTATGGCCGCTTTAATGATGCAAAATGGCGCCATTATGATGGATGGCAATTCCGTATCTTTTAATACCATTCCGCCGATTTTTCAAGAACGTGGTTATAACCCGGGTATGGAAGCGGCACGTTTTTATTCAGATTTTGCTAATCCCTCTAAAGAAGTTTATTCCTGGAATGATCAACTAGATAATTCCTTAAAGCATTTTACTGATGGTAAATTAGCAATTTTCTTTGGTTATTCTTATCATCTACCAGTGATTCAAGCGCAAGCTCCAAAACTTAATTTTGGTATTGCTAAATTTCCGCAAATTGAAGGCAATACTAACGAAGCCAATGTGGCTAATTATTGGGTAGAAACTGTCTCTAATAAGAGTAAATATAAAAATGAAGCTTGGGATTTTATTCAGTTTATGACGACTCAACAAGATCAGGTTAAAACTTATTTAGATAAAACTAAACATCCAACGGCCTTGCGTTCTTTAATTGCTGATCAGCTTAATGATGATGATTTAAAAGTTTTTGCTAGTCAATTATTAATTGCTAAAAGTTGGTATCATGGTAAAGATTTTATTTCCGCTGATAAAGCTATTAATGAAATGATTGACGCGATTATTGCTAATCCTGAGCACTTAGAAGATGCCGTGAACGTCGCCGCTGGTCGTGTTCAACAAACTGTCGGTCAATAATATGAAACTAAAAAAATATTTTGCCATTTTAGCTATTACTGGTGCGTTGTTATTACCAATAGTGTCTTTAGCTCAAGGCTCGCTTTTAACTGACCCTATTATTGCTGATGCGGCTTGTACTAAAGGCGGAACTTGCACGTTAAATACTTTTATAGCTTTGGGCGTAAACGTGGCTAATTTTATTTTAGGCATTGTCGGCGCTTTAACTTTAATCATGTTTATTTACGGCGGATTTTTATGGATTTTATCAGGCGGTTCTTCAGAGAGCGTTAAGAAAGGAAAAGATGTTATTGTTGGTTCAGTCGTTGGTTTATTAATTGTTTTTTCTAGTTATATGATAATTAATTATATAACCAATGATGTGTTAAAGGCGAAACAAGAAAATGGTACCAATGCTTTTACTGGTAGCGCACCAGCTGATAATCCAAAAACAACACAAACAGGGGTTCAAATACAAACTAGCGCCGAGTGTGCCAGTCTTAGTGGTACTTGTGTAAAGTCTTCTTGCGGCACTGATAAAATTAATCAAGGAAGCAAAGGTTGTCTTAATGGCTCTACTTGTTGCACAGATTTTGTTGTCAGCTGTGAAGGGTTGTGTGTAAAAGGAACGATTTGTACTTATATGGTTCTTGGTGATGGTAGTGGCTGTAAAAGTGGTTCAATTTGTTGTCTTTCACCAAAGTAAGTTTAATAATTTTATATTTCATAAATCATGTTTTTTCAAAAAAAATTACTTTCCTTTGATAGAGAAACGATTGGTCAACAATTACGTACTGCTCGTGAACAAAAAGGTTTAACCATTAAAGCAATTTCTAAAAAATTAATTATTAAAGCAGACTATTTAGAAGCTTTAGAAAGCGGCCAGCACAGTAAATTACCCAAAGGAGTTTATGTTAAAAACTATTTAAAAGAGTATGCGCGGTTTTTAGGTTTAGATTATCGTTCTTTAGATGAACAGTTTCTTAATGAAAATAAAACTATAAAAAAGTTAGGCGGAGTTTTTGAAAGACAGGTGGTAGCTAAAAAATACTTAATTGCTGTACCAATAATTGTGAGAAATTTGTTGATTGGCATAATTGCTTTATTTTGTTTAATATATTTAGGAGTCTTAATCAATAAGATTTTTCAAGCGCCTTTTCTAATAATTGATCAGCCTAGCTCAGATATGGCTACTACTGAAAGACAATTAATTATTAACGGTCGGACTGAACCAGAAAGTGATGTTACGGTTAATAATCAAGCTGTTGAAGTAGCTAATAATGGTAGTTTTAAAAAAGAAGTTTATTTAGAACAGGGGCTAAATACTATAACTATAACTTCTAAGAAAAAAAATAGTCGCACGGCGTTAGTCGTTAGGCGAATTCTTTTCCAAGAACAAACCCCTCTTATTAATTCAGTTAATTAATTTATTTTTATGCCAGAAAAAAAAGTAAAAATCCCTTCAGTCTCAACCGGCGATGCTAAGCATCAAGCCGCTGATGCGGCCGTTGAACATATTAAATCTTTGTTTGGCGAAGGTTCTATTATGAAGTTCGGCGATGTTCAGGCGACTGATATTGACGCCGTACCGACCGGCTGCGTTTCCTTGGATATTGCTCTAGGTATTGGCGGCGTTCCCCGCGGTCGAGTGATTGAAATATTTGGCCCGGAAGCTTCGGGTAAAACAACTTTGGCGCAACATATTATTGCGGAAGTTCAGCGTCAGGGTGGCATCGCGGCTTTTATTGATGCTGAACATGCCTTAGATCCAGAATATGCCAAAAAAATCGGCGTTAATGTAAAAGATTTATTAATCTCGCAACCTGATACTGGTGAGCAAGCTTTAGAAATTTTAGAAACTTTAGTGCGGTCTAATGCTATCGATGTCGTGGTTGTTGACTCAGTCGCCGCTTTAGTTCCAAAAAAAGAAATAGAAGGCGATATGGGCGATTCGCATATGGGTTTACAGGCGAGATTAATGTCGCAAGCTTTAAGAAAATTAACCGGCGTTGTTTCTAAAACTAAAACAGTAGTTATTTTTATTAACCAAATTAGAATGAAGATTGGTGTATTTTTTGGCAATCCGGAAACTACCACTGGCGGAACAGCACTCAAATTTTATTCATCCATGAGAATTGAAATACGCCGCGCAGCGCAAATTAAGCAAGGTGAAAAAAGCATTGGTAACCGCGTTAAAGTAAAAATTGTAAAAAATAAAGTGAGTGCGCCGTTTAAAACTGCGGAATTTGATATTATGTACAATGAAGGAATTTCTATTTCCGGAGATTTATTAGATATGGGCGTAGAATACGGTATTATTAATAAATCAGGTAATACTTATAATTTTGGTGAAATAAAATTAGGCACTGGTCGCGAAACAGTTCGTCAATTTATTCGCGCTGATCAGAAGATGATGAAGGAATTACGTAAGCTGATTATGGCGGCGGCGAAGGCCAAGGAAAAGGTGGAATAATCCTACGCTAAAGCTTCGGATTATTAATAATTGAAGTAAAAATTAAAACCCCTTGCTACGTTTATCGTAGAGAGGGGTTTTTGTTTAAGCTTTGGTATATTGTCTTTACCGCAGATTACTCAGATTTTATGATTAACACAGATATTTTATGGAGTATTATAAATCAGATATTACAAAAAAAGTTATTAAATGTGCTTTTAAAGTGCACAATGGTCTTGGTAATGGATTTCAAGAGGTTATTTATCAACGGGCCTTAGCTTATGAATTTGCGAAAGAAGGATTAATATTTGAGAGAGAAAAAGAAATGGACATTTATTATGATGGTAAAAAAATAGGCAATCGCCGCGTAGATTTTTTAATTGATAAAGATGTAATGATCGAGCTTAAAGCCGTAACTCAACTTGAGGGTGTTCATTGGCATCAAGCAATTAATTACATTGAAGCCTATCATGTTAGAATTGGCTTACTTATTAATTTTGGAAGTCGCAGTGTTGAAATTAAAAGATTTATAAAGTCTTGAGCCTAATCTGAGTACATCAGTTAATCAGGGTAATCTGCGGTAAAGACAATTGATGAGCGGTTTAAGCGTGAAAATAAAAAAACCAACAAGTTCAGGAGGGAACTGTTGGTTTATCTGTTGAATTAAATTAACTATTTCAAAGATTATTTTGTTTTTTTGTTTAATGTTAATAATATGAATTTTTTAAAACATACTATCTAACATACTATCAGAAATCTTTGATATTAAGACCTCATTATCTCCTGTTTGATTACGTCTTATGGTATCTAAAACTTGTTTTTGAGTTTTTGTTATTTTGGCCATGATAATAGTTAATATTATTATAGCTATAGAGCTAGCCGTAAAGACCATCCAAGAGATTATATTTATTTCAGAGTATTTTGCAAAGACATGTGTATTTAATAATACATTAGCAAAATGGACAAATATTATTAATGCCCCGATTACGTTAAATATAATATAAAGAAGTGCTACCATGAATTTTGTACGAAAAAACATCTGATTCACAATATTTATAAGCTTTAATTTTTCCATTGTTAAAATATTTTTATTTTTGAAATTTATTTATTAAATTATAAAGTACAATTTTAATTTTGTATTATATAATTTATTTTTAATTTTGTCAATATATAACAAAAAACCCATATTTAATGGGCTTTTTGTTTGTCTGGATCCCCGCCTTCGCGGGGATGACATTTTTACGCTCTTTCTACGTATTCTCCACTATCAGTATTAATTCTAATAATATCGCCGGTTTCTACAAACATTGGTACATTAATAATCGCGCCAGTTTCTAATTCAGCGGTTTTGGTCACATTACCTGCGGAATTGCCGCGCACACCGGGCGGGGCGCTGGTCACTTTTAACTCAACCTTAATCGGCAGTTCGATGGTCATGGGTTTAGCTTCAAAATACAGGACATTAACATCAATGCCGTCTTTCATAAATCTTTCTTTACCGCCCAAGTCTTCTAAAGCGATGTTAAATTGATCAAAATTTTCAACATCCATAAAGTAAGCAAAACTTTCATCTTTATATAAATAATTGGCTTTACGTTTTTCAACATCAGCTTCTTCAGCCTTATCATTGCCTTGCCAAGTTCTTTCCATGATACTGCCAGTAATTAAATTTTTAAGTTTGGTTTTTAAAACAGCGCCGCCACGAGCAACTTTATTATGCTCGGATTTAACAACCATGTATGGTTCGCTATTAATTGTTACAACAGTGCCGAGTTTTATTTCATTAAGACTTAACATATTATCTTCGTTGATTAGGAAAATGAAGCAAGGCCATGATGCGCGCGCGTTTGATGGCTTCAGCTAATTTGCGTTGAAATTTTGACGAAGTACCAGTGCGGCGTTTTGGCAAGATTTGTCCATAAGAATTCATGAACTTTTTCAAAAGCTCAACATCTTTATAATCAATCTCTTTGATGTTGTTGCTTTTAAAATAGCATTGTTTATTTTTAGTGATAGTTGTTTGTGTCATAGGGGGTAAATTAGTTAAAAGTTGAAAGTAAAAAGTTAAATTAGAAAATAGTTTTACTTTTTACTTTACACTTTTTACTTATTAAAAGGGTATATTTTCAACTTTAATTTCATCTTCGGTTGGCGCTTCAAAGCCACCCATTGGTTCATCGTAATTAATAACTGGTTCAGCGTCGGTTGATTTTTGAGCATATTGATCATTATTAGAACCGCCATTATTAGCTTGATAATTTTGGCGAGCACCATTACCAGCGCCAGCTTTGTCTAACATAATCATGTTTTCCCCAATAATTTCTGTCGTAAATCTTTTAACGCCGTCTTTGCCAACCCAGTCGCGAGTTTGCAAACGACCTTCAATATAAATTTTGGAACCTTTGTGTAAATACTGACCGCAAATTTCCGCTAATTTTCTCCAAACAACGACGTTATGAAATTCTACGCGTTCTTGACGTTGACCGCTGGGGTCATTCCAGGAAAAATTAGTCGCAACACCGAAAGTGGCTACTGAGGCGCCGCTCGCAGTTTGGCGAACTTCTGGATCGCGGGTCACGTTCCCGATGATCATGGCTTTATTAAGATTCATATATTTTTACCGCTTAAGGGAAAAGCGGTTTAAGAATAGTAAATAATAGGATGAGATCCTGAAACAAGTTCAGGATGACACTTTAAAGAAGGTTAGTAGAATCAATAATCTTATCTAACTCTTCATCAAGATTTTTAAGATCAGTCTTGGTTTCATCTTCGGACTTTATTTTTTCATTAGCCACAATTTCAGCTTTCTCTTCGGCTTTATGGCGAGCAGCAATTTTAGCGGCGATCTTAGCATCGTCAACTAATTCCGCGGCCGTCTTTTTATGTTTTTTAATAATTTGATGTCTTAAAATTTCATTAGACAAACGCAAGCGATTGTTAACTTCTTGAAGCTTAGGACCTTCTAGATCAAATTCTAAAAGATAGTAGTAGCCGTGTCTAAAACCGTCGACACGATAAGCTAATTTTCTTTTCCCCCAATATTCTTCTAAGGTAACTTTACCGCCGTTGTCGACGATTAATTTGTTGACAGTCGCACGGATTGGTTCAACCTCGGTTTCACTAAATTTATTAGAGAAGAGGCAGAGCAATTCATAATGCGGAATGTCAGATGATTTAGTTCTGGACATATTTTATAAATTTTTAATTTTATAATTTTATAATTTTTAAATAAAAAATCCTCTCAGTATTCTCTTAACGCTAATATAAATTAGGGCTAATATCCTGGAGGAGTTGAGAATACCTGTAATATAATCATCTAATAATTATATTATCCGCCTAAGGCGAATATGGAAAAGGCATTAATTAATTAAGTTGTCTTAAGGACAAGATTAACATAACGGTTTAAAAAAAGCAAGAGGCGAAACTAGCAAGTAATACTTTCTTGTGATATCGTAAAAATATGGAATATTTTTTCATTTTAGGCAATCATCCAGCCCTGTCTATGGCTGAATTATTAGCTTGTTTAAAACAAGCACAATCACCCCATCTTTATGGGCCTAATGCCTTAGTGCTTAATTTACCTGAAGATTATTTAACCGAAGATTTTTTAAAAACTATTGGCGGCACTATTAAATTTGGTAAAATTGAAGCTAAATTAGCTCATGTTAATAAAGCGACCCTAGATAGCGTTAAGATTTTAGAAAAATATTTGCCAGATCATGGTAAATTTTCTTTTGGTATTTCTAGCTATGGCAAGGGTATACCTAGAGCTAGCGTTGTTGGCATGACGATTAAAAATAAACTACGAGAGGCTGGAGTATCTTGCCGTTGGGTGACGAGCCGCGAAGAAACTTTATCCAGCGTCGTGGTTGAACAAAATAAATTATTAACGACCGGCAAAGAGTTAGTTTTTCTAGGTTCGGATAAAGAGGTTCTAATTGGCACAACGATCGCGGTTCAGCCGTTTAAAGATTTATCAGATCGTGATTATGGACGACCGGCGCGCGATGATCAATCAGGGATGCTGCCGCCGAAGTTGGCGCAGATTATGATTAATTTAGCGCAAATTGCCAAGACAGAAATTTTATTAGATCCTTTCTGCGGTTCAGGTACAATTTTAACAGAAGCCATTTTAATGGGTTATAAAAATATTATTGGTACAGATTTATCTATTAAAGCCGTTAATGATTCTAAGACCAATATTGATTGGACTGTTAAAAAATATAATTTAAAAAGAGAAGTAGTAGTTAAACAGATGGATGCGCGCTTTTTAACGTCTTTGTTTAAAGACAGTAGTTTAGGCGCGATCGTTGCCGAAACTTATTTAGGTCCGCAGCGCGGTAAAATTGATTTAGTTAAAGTTTCCAGAGAATTATCAGAATTATATAATGAATGTTTAAAAAAGATTTATTTAATTTTAAAACCAGGCAAAAGAGTGGTTTTAGCAATTCCGGCTTTTGTAGGTAAGGATAAATTAAATTATCTGCCTTTAGATTTTGGTAAATTTAAACTGGCAGATTTGCCGCCTTTAGAATTAATGCAAGTCGGTGGACGAACGCCGCGGCAAGGTTTTTTATATGGCCGAGCCGGTCAAAAAGTTTTTAGGGAAATTATTGTTTTAAAAAAATAACCCGCTAAATTTTATATTACTAAATAAGAATAATTAGCGGGCTATAACTTAAACCGAAACAAAACAGGAGGTATAATGACAATTTACTATTTTAGCTTAACTGCGAGCGAGATTTATGTTCTATGTTCTTTGTAAAAAAAAGAAAAAATAGTCTATTATTCCGGTTTAAGGAAATTGTTCTGAAAGGAACCAAATTATAAGATAACATGTCGTAATTTAATTGTCAAGAGTAGCTATCTTTATATAAAATAAAGCCCCGTAAATATTACTGGGGCTCAATGGTTTTTCTTTTCTAAACAAGTCCGTTATTCAGAAAAGTTTGTCGATAGGAATATGTATTCCTATAATTTTTTTGTCAGGATTTTTTATCCTATTTTAGATAGGATTATATCCTAGCATTTATAATTTTACCTGTCAAAAACTATCTATTCACTAAAAAATTACAAACGTCGCCGTCTTTTATTTCATAATCTTTGCCTTCAGTCCGCATTAAACCTTTAGCCCTAGCTTCAACCTCAGAGCCGGCTTCAACAAATTTTTCCCAATTAATAACTTCAGCTCTAATAAAGCCTTTTAAAAAATCAGTGTGAATTACGCCGGCCGCGACTGGTGCTTTAGAATTTTTTTTAACAGTCCAAGCGCGAGTTTCATCAGAGCCGGTTGTAAAAAAAGTAATTAAACCAAGTAGCTCATAACCAGCTTTAATTAAACGATCTAAACCGCTTTCTTTTAAGCCTAATTCTTTTACATAATCCGCCTGTTCTTCTTCGGGTAATGAAGCAATTTCGGCTTCTAATTTAGCGTCAATATCTACTACTAAACCATCAGGCCAGTTATGCGTGGCTTCATTATCTTTATCATTAACATTTAAAACATACATTAAAGGTTTGGCTGTAATTAAAGACAAGCTTTTTACTAAAAATAAATCATCCTCGCTAAAGTCTAAATTGCGAACAGCGCCGCCCGCCTCTAATTCAGTTTTAATCTTTTCTAAAACTTCTCTGGCTTTAAGAGCTTCTTTAGACGCGCCGGACTTAGCTTCACTAATAACTTTTTTTAATCTTTTATCAACCGTAGCTAAATCAGCTAAAGCTAATTCCAGATGAATTGTTTCGCGGTCAGAATCAGGATCAATTTTATTGCTGACATGAATAATATTAGTATCTTCAAATTGTCTAACAACTTCGCAAATTGCATCGCACTCTCTAATAAGAGATAAAAATTGATTGCCTAAACCTTCGCCAGTAGAGGCGCCTTTAACCAGACCAGCAATATCCACAAATTCAATGACGGTCGGAATTATTTTTTCCGGCTTGGATATTTGAGCTAAGGCGTCTAAGCGAACATCCGGCACTTTAACCAAACCAACATTTGGTTCAATGGTACAAAAAGGATAGTTAGCCGCTTCGGCTTGTTTTTTAGTTAAAGCTATAAATAAGGTTGATTTACCAACGTTAGGTAGTCCAACGATTCCAATAGATAAAGGCATAAAAATAAAGTTAAAAGTGGAAAGTAGAAAGTAAAAAAATGAAAAACAGTTTAACTTTTAACTTTTTACTTTCTACTTGTTGCTTATCTAGCCTATCAGAAAATGCTATAATTGTTAATAGCCTTATAATTATAATTTTTAAAAACATATGAACCCAGTAAAACCTACTTGGAAAAGTGAGTGGCTGCCTCTTCTTTTAATTATTGTTTCTTTTGGTTTAGGTTTTTATTTTTATGCTCATTTTCCGGCTTCAGTGCCGTCGCATTGGGGTATTAACGGAGAAGTTAATGGTCATAGTTCTAAAGCTTTTGGCGCTTTCTTTTTACCTATTTTAGTAACCGGCCTTTATTTACTGTTTTTAGCCTTACCTTATATTGATCCAAAAAAAGATCATTATGCCAGTTTTGATAAAGCTTATCATGGCATTAAAAATATTTTTGTGGCTTTCATGTTTGCCTTATATATCTTCACTGGTTTAGCTGGTTTAGGCTATAATATTGCGGTTGGTTCAGTTTTGCCGATCGGCGTTGGCTTATTATTTATTGGCATTGGTTATTTTATAAAATCAGTTAAACAAAATTGGTGGATGGGCGTACGGACGCCGTGGACCATGGAAAGTCCGGTCGTTTGGCAGAAAACTAATGCTTTGATGGCAAAATTAATGATGGTTGGTGGTCTTTTAATTGCTTTGTGTTCCCTCGCTATTCCTAATGATTATAAGATAGGCTTGTTCGTCGTTGCGATAATTATTATTGCTATAGTACCAATCGTTTATTCTTATTTTATTTATCAAGCAGAGCAGAAAGATAAGAAATAAACCCTTGACCTTTTATTACTCTAATGTTAGTATAAATTGTAAATTTCATTTTGTTCACCTCACCCGTTCCCGCTAAAGCGGGACCACCCTCTCCACGCTATTAGCGTGGAGAGGGATGGGGTGAGGTGAACCTTGGAGCGGTAGTTCAGTTGGTTAGAATGCTGCCCTGTCACGGCAGAGGTCGCGGGTTCGAGTCCCGTCCGCTCCGCAACGCTATAAAACTTGGCTTTTGTCAAGTTTTATTTATATTTCTTAGTAAATTTGAATATTTTCACTTATTTAAAAAATGATTTTTTACTACTAATTTTTAGGGTTGCGACACTATTGTGTCAAAAATAATAAAATTTTTGTTTAATTGAAGAATTTTCTTGTAAATAACCTAAGTAATTTAATAAAAATATTTTAGCGAACGGGAAAATTTTGACAGAATCCCGTCCGCTTTTTATTTACTGAGCTAATTTGACTTTTTTTGTATAGTCAGCTAGACTTAAATTGTCTAACTGACTATATGGCTAAAGCAACAATAAAACTTAATAGTGGCACAAATATTACGGTTGAAGGTACCCCTGAAGAGGTTACTTCAATTATTAATTTGTTGAAACATGAAAGTAGTCACTATGATCAACAAAAACATAAAAAAAATCACACTAATAGACAAAAAGGATCTATGACTTCGCCTACCGACCTTTTAATTTCTTTGACTGATGGTGATTTTTTTAAGCAACCTAAAGATTTAGCTGCCATTAAGTTAGGTCTAGAAGAAATTGGATATAAATATCCCGTTACAACAATCTCGACTTTAGTTAGAAGATTAGTAAGAAAACGTATCTTACGTAGATTTAAGGAGGATAAAAGATGGATGTATACTAATTCATAAAAATATGATTACACAAAAAGATCTAGACAATTTAATAACTCGGATTCAAAAACTTGAAGATTTTGTTTATAAGAAAAAACTTATAAATAAAAATAAAAGCTCAGAAAGTTTTTCTGGAGCAACAGGAGGTATTCGCTTTCTTTCAATAAAAAAATATTTTACTAACAAGCATTCTCTAAAAGAGGTTCGTGCTGAATTAGCAAAGAATGGTTATCATTATAGCTCCCAAGCAATTGACATTGCTTTAAGCCGAGCTTCAAAGCCGGGGAACTTACTTGTTGCATTAAAAGAAAAAGGGAAAAAGATGTATGTTACAAGAAAATAAAAAAATTGTTCAGACAGCAACCGACGCTCTTAAATTTATTTGGGAGATAGGTTTTCTTAAGTCTTGGAAAAAGTTGGCCCAATTTGAAGAAAAATTTTCACAAAAAGGTTATCACTTTTCTAATGCTGAGTTGGGCATGGCTTTAAAACGCGCTAAATATCTTACTCGACGTGGTGGACGGGGTAATTATGAATATATTCAAAAATATCCTTACGTAAATGACAAAAAAGAAAAATAATATTTCTATTCCTGAGATTTTAAAAATTCTCTGGGAAAAAGATTTTTTTGCTAGTGCTCGAGAGTTATCAGAAATTAAAAACAGGATCTCTTCTATAGGATATCATTTTCCGAGCTCTAGTATTAGTGTGACCCTTATGCGGTTAGTAAGACCAGGTGGTTTTTTAATTAGACTAAAATCATCAGGAAAGTGGAAATATATCCAGAGACACCCGATTTCAACTCCATCTGGTCAAAGAACGAAACTCTTTACAAGATATGATTTTCATCAAAGGATTAAAGAGGTCTCGTTTAAACAATTTGAAGATGGTTATTTTAAAGAAGCTATTCAAAATGCTTTGGTTGAAGTAGTTGACCAAGTTAAAATCAAAGCTAAACACCCTAAAGATATTAATGGTCGCGAATTGGATGGAGATAGTTTAATGAATCAAGTTTTTGGATGTGATAGCCAGAAGCCGATAATAAAACTTAATTCATTAAAAACCAGCCTTGATAAAGCAGAACAGAGAGGATTAATGAATCTTTATAAAGGGGTAGTGGGTGTTCGAGATAAGAAAGCGCACTTAAATTTTATTCAGAATGATCCTCTAAAGACAATTGAGTATTTAAGTCTAGCAAGTTTGTTGTTAAGGTTATTAGATGAAAATTGTACGAAACATAAACGTAAATAATTTTAAATAATTTAAATAAAAAGAACCCCTAGCGGACTCGAACCAAAAGACTAAGGGTTTTTTTATTTAATATCTTCTTATAAATATGATTCGACCAATCTTCTGATTTGCATTTTTAAATTAGAGTTAATCAAAAGTGATTGATAATTTATTGGCAGCATTTCCTTTAAGCCTTTTTTTATTTGATTATCTTCAATCGACTCCAATCTTTCTAATATTTTTGTTTTTAATGAATCATCCCGTTTTATTAAATTTCGCATGTAATCTGTATTTAATATAAAATAAAGATCAAAAAAATCTCTTTCCTTAGCGTCTTCTCTTGTTAAGAAAGCTTGAATTTTTTCTGCAATAAGAATCTCATCCTTCAGATATATGATAGAGTACGGTGGAATAAAATCGTTATTAACTAATTTGGAATTACTGCCGAGAGACTCAATAGATTTTTTTTGAATATTTAATTTAATTCTAGGGTTGAATAGCGGGCTAGTAAACTCCAAGAATGATATATAACCGCCACTAGTTGGCTCACTAGAAGGTATTTCTGATAAGATTAATCCCTCATTATGAAAATCCTGAATAACACTTTGCAGTAAATCTTCAATCTCTTTACTATTTATAGAACCGGCTGAAAAATCTAAATCTTCTGAATAACGAGGACTTTGAAAAACGATTCTTAAGGCCGTGCCACCTTTGAATAAAAACTTATCAGACCCCTTTTTTGAATAAAAATAAAATAAGAATAGATTCTGACAATATTCTCTATAAATACTCAATTCATTAATTTGTTTTCTAACTGCTAAATTTTGTAGAAACTTTTCATCAAGCATATTTTTATTGTAGATTTAATTTTTGTAATAGTAAACCCAGTCTTTTTCGGATATAAATGACCTTAATATTATTAAAAAATATTTTAGAATATCTTGATAACTTATCTTTTTCTAAATTTTCTAAATTTAAACGTTTATTTAATGTTTTTTGTCCTCGGGCAATAAAATATAGATAATCAAGAAAAGCTTTTTCTTTTGTGGCAATAACAACTTTTTTATTACCTACTTTAATATATTCGTAACCAAAATATAAATTTCTTGGTAGTCTGCTATAAGTGAAAATTTGTTTCTGAACTGTTGTTTCTTTAGAATGTTTTGTTGTTATTGAAGTAATACTATACACAGTTTCGGGTATGATATGATAAAAAGAAAGTGCTATCTCTAAGGAGATGTATGATGGTTTGTATAGTATGTTTGCCAACTCAAGTGGAGACGGTTGAAAATTAGTAGGAGAGTAGATTCCTTTTTTGATTCTAATAAAGTATCCCCGCTTAGTATTATCCGAAAGAAAAATAACAGCTCTTGAAGCAGTTGTGCTAAATATTTTTGCAAAAATCTGACTAGAGAAAATAGTTACTTTTCTTTCTTCTAGATCTTTTAGGACATTTCTTATGTTTAATCTAGCTTTTGTTATCATGTCTTCATTATATCATAAATATGATATTTTGTAAACATGATATGCTTTATTGTGTTTTTAGTGAATTTGACAGTCTTTTTAATAAGATATATGGTTAGTCTAGTAGTCACCTGCGCCTGCTCTTATAAGTGGTGTGCAGGTTTTTTTATTTTATCTTATTATATTTACTTTATTTTCTTCAAGATATTTATTAAAACTTTCTTCTCTAATACGCACCGAATTACCAATTTTATAAAAATTAATTTGTTTAGATGAAATTAAATTATAAACAAAAGAATTAGATACATTAAGCATTTTAGCAATATCTTTTACTGTTAATAATTTACTCATATTTTTATTTTAGGGTGTTTTGCCCAATCCCAATAATTATCTTGAAGATATTGGTTAACATCTTCGTCACTGAATCGTATTGATCCGCCTATTTTGAAAAAAGGTATTTTTCTTTTATCCATCAAACGATTTACAGAGCTCACTGAAACGTTAAATATTTGAGCCACTTCTTTTACGGTTAGAAATCTACTCATATATGTAAGTATAAGGAATTTATATATGTAGAGCAAAAATCCCTAGCAACGCTAAGGGTTCTTTGTTGGCCACCTTAACCTATATCGCTCCGTTGAATCACAATTCGACAGATGTGATATTTTAGCCAATAAAGGTGGCCATTATTAATTTTACTCAAAACAAGGAAGAAATCAATAAGCAATAATATTTTGTGACGCTATTGTGCCCTAGAACCTATTTTTATGATCGAACTGGATAACAACTGATAATCTATCTGATAAAAAATTTAATCTAATTTTACATGTTTTTTGTTATTTGCTAGACTTATTAATATCATTGATTCTCGATTCGAGTCCCGTCCGCTCCGCATCTTCATTAAATCAGACTTAAGTCTGATTTTTTGTTTCTATAATAAAATGAAAAAGAGCTAGAAATCATTTATTATGAAATCTAGCTCAATTAAAAATTTAATTATTGTAAAACAATAAACATAATTTGTCCGGATAAGGTTATAAAAGTCATAAGCATTACCTGTACTGGGGTAAACCCTATAAATTTATGTATATCTTCGGTATGTTGTTTAAACATCTCTCTTTGCTTGATACAATGTACAAATAGACGATAACATAAAAATAACTGTACATAAGTAACAAGTATGTTTACTATCATGTATAACAGCATGAATACTTTTGTAACAACATGCTCATTGTTGCAAAAAAAAGTGTAGCCAAGATTTGCTTGATAAGAGTGACCCAAAACCAATCCGATTAAAACTACATATGAAAGAACCACTAAAACTATTTTTTTATATCCACTGGCACCATATGTATTATATAAAAGAGGTTTAATCATCAATCTTCCGCAAAGTGGGAGTTTGCTTATCTGCTTCGCAATGATTTTAAAGAACCTAAATATAGTTTTCATTTTTTGTCCTTTTATAAAAATTTTAAATTTAGTTAATTGTTAAATCTATCTAAAATTAGATGTACTTAACAATTAACTAAATCAATGTCAATATAAAAGAATTAAATATATTATAGCATTAGTATGTATATTTGTCAATAGGTGGTAAATATAGGCTAAATATGCCTATTTTAATCATTGCTATACTTATTTTATAGTATTTATAAAGTTGGTATAGAATAATAATTTTTGACCTCATTTCTAAAGAAAGTTATAATACCGTCTATAGTGTCCCGCAGTCAGTTTCCTGTTATCGGGAGACCCGAAGACCCCGTTTTTACGGGGTTTTTTGAATTTCCGCTCCGGCAGAATCTTGTTTGGGAATTCTGCCATTGTCTTTTATACCCGAACATCTAAAATAATAAATAAAAAAAATAGTCGCCAAAACCTTGGCGTCTCTTTGAGAAAATCTGTAATTTAGTTTTAACTTTGATGTGAAAAAGTTTTGGAATAATTACCTTTAATTTCAACGTTAACTTTACTATCAACAATAGTAACTACGGCGTGCGCTTCGCTAGCTATTCCTTTGTCATCTTCATTTTCGGTTAAAGATTGGATTGTGAAATACGGAATGTTATCGTGAATGTCCTGTTTGTCCCAATGCAAATGACTATTGAAAACCGCAATAACTTTTTTTGATGTAGAAATAATATTTCTAATTTCTTCTCTGTTCTCAACCAGACATACTTCTGGATGTCCTTCAAACCAAGGGTTACCTGTTAAATCTTGATCAGCTAAGCTGTGGTGACTAAAGACGACACATTTTTTATTCGTTTTGTCTAAGTCACTTTTAAGCCATTCTTTTTGTTTATCAGAAATTAGTATTTGTTTATTTTCAAATGTTTTTGAAAACAGAACAATAAAATGATAATTACCTGAGTCAAAGGAATAGTATAATTTTTTTTGATTAAATAATTCTTCTAATTCAGCTTCCGAACTATTTATTAGATCATGATTTCCGGCAACATAATAAACAGGAGATTTTAACTTTTTAAATAATTTAACGACATAGTCAATATTATTTTGGTCGTTATCTTTATTATCATCCTCAACTAAATCTCCTAAAACGATCACAAATTCAGGTAGTATATTATTATTCATCTTTTCTACAAAGTCATCTAAAAAGGTTTTTGCCTCTTGATTTATTTTGCGAAGAATGCCTTTACAATACGCCTCGGCTCCTAAATGAATATCGGTTATTATTGCAAATTTCATAATAAAATTGATTAATTTATAATTATATATTAGCTTAATTTAAAGTTATTATCAATTCGGATATTTTATGAAATGTTGTAATTTTAGTACTAGAGGTGGGGAGCGCCGCAGTCAGTTTCCTGTTACCCGTCTGTCGACAGACAGGTCGGGAGACCCGAAGACTCCTTCCGTGGGGTCTTTTTGTTATGTTTAATGTTTGTTATTATATAATAATATGGATACAAACATTATGAAGCAAAAAATTTTATATTTAAATCAAGCTGATGGAAGGGTTGTTCCTGAACTCAAGTCATTAAAAATAAAGAATGCCTCTTTATTGTTTAAACGATTTACGAAGGCTATTAGAAAAATTTTGTCTTTATCTAATAAAGATTTTTTAGGTTTTGCTCAAAACGCTACTTCGAGTCTTATTTATGGTCTTTTGCCAATCCTTAAAAAGAATAAAGATATTACTATATTAATCAGCAATCATGAAATAAGGTGGTATAAAAAGCTTTTTGTAACAGGAAAATTACCAATTCAAGAAACAACCTATCCAAATTATGCCCCGCAAATAAAAATTGATTTTATTAAAAAGAAAACAGTATTGTTTGATCCAGAGATATTTGTAAAAAAACCTGAAAAATTTTTATCTTCTAAAAAACCAGTGCTTATTATTTTAAGTCATGTTTCTAGGCTTACCGGAGAATTATTTATAACACCAAAGCTTTATCAAAGGATAAAAAAGATAAATAAAGATAATATCGTAGTTATTGATGGATGTCAGGCGGTTGGAGCCGCTAAAGTAGCCCCGCATACTATATCAGATTTCTACGTAGGGGTTACTTCAAAATTTATTGGTGCAGAGCCGCACATTGCTTTTTATTGGATTAATCAGAGGTTGGTAAAAAAGTATAATATCATTCCGCAGTCTATTAACCCTAAATTATTTTTTCGTGAAATTTATTCAGCAGTTTGTGCTTTGAATATTTTAAATAAGAAGGGTTTAGATGTTCATGAATTAAGAACATATTTTGAAAAAAAATTAAAAGATTTTAAAATATCCTTTTTAAAATTAAAAAATCAGCAAGACTACATTATTCTTATTCCTGAAAATAGATCAAAGATAACAAACACTATAAAAAAGTTAAAACAACACGGGGTCATTGTTTCGTCTAATATTCTTTTTAGTATACGCGAACCAAAACACCCGAGCCTACGAGTCTCTGTTGTAGCTTCTCTTAAACGGAAAGATATTGATCATGTAGTTGAATTAATAGCAAAAATAAAAAGCTGATTCAGATGAATCAGCTTCTCTATTTAATAGAATAATTTAAAGAACGTTAACTTTTCTTTCTAACTCTTTTAGTTCTTGTATGGTTGGAAGTGAGGTATTAACTAAAATATATCTTTCCGAAGCTTCTCCAAACAATTTAATAAAAGTAGAAAGGTAGCTACTGTTTTTTTCGGTTCCCCAATCAGTGTAATCAAATGATGATTGATTATATAAAGGATGTTGAGTTGCCCAGTTTAGACTGACTACAGACGGTATATTATATGTCTTCTGCCAGTCTTTAATCATGCTTAATTGTGAAAGACGAGTTGATTGATTTTCACCTAATCCCCATAAAATTGAAACGCCCCAGCGAATATTATTTTGGGAAAGGAACTCTGCTACCAGTCTATTACGTTCAAGCCAACTTTTTCCATTAGTATTTTTACTGAATTCTGAAGCGATTGTTTCGTCAGCTGTTTCAATCCCTGTGTATATATATACTAATCCATGGTTTGTTAGACGCTGAATACTTTTCTGAACTGATGGGTTTAGAAGGTTATCAATTGTAAATTGTCCACCGAAAACTATATTTAGCGGATTTTTTTCAAGCAGGTCAGCGAGCTCATTAAGGTACGATGGATTTCCTGAAAGCAAAATTGAATCTTCTACAAATGCGCTTATGCTTTCAGACTGTAAGCTGGCATCATATAGTTGATTATATAGTCTTTGAGCCGGATTTCCTGTTTTTACAATTTTACCGTTAATGCGGTTGTTCTCTGAACAGAAAAAACAGTTCATAACACAGCCTTTACCCATATCACTATAAACATGTGCTGTTGTTTCTTTTCCAAAAATAGAAAAGTTAGTGTTAGCTGTTCCAAAGAGACTTACTGGTGAAGGTAGCGTATCGTAATCCAGCGATGCAGTGTTAGTAAGCGTCTGTATGGAATTATTTTCAATCCAGGAAAGAATAAAGCTTCCTTTAATATGAGAAAAAGATTTAGCATATACAGAAAATTTTTGTATATTATTGCCACGTAAAATATCTTTTCCAACATGCTCTCCTAGACATTGAATAACTTCTTCGCCATCTCCGGATACGACAAGATCAAAGACTGTTGGTATTTTTCTTTGTTGCATAAGGACGACAGGTGAACCAACGTGATGTTGTACAACTCCGTTTTTCGTATAGATTGTTTCATTGATGTGTTTACCACCAAGAACAACAAATACATTTTTTCCTAATTTTTCTTTAGCTATAGTAGCAAGTTGAATTGCCCCAGGAAAAGAAAGTGTCATTGAGCCAATGAAAATAATTTGAGGTTTTATCTCGTTTAATTTTTTAATAAAAACATCATTACTTTCGTCAGCGTAATTAAAGAGACAAACCGCGTTCGATAATAATTGCGGATCAGACCAATTAGATCTGCTCCAAGCACTATTACCAATTAAAGCATCTCGTACGCCAACCCTTATGGCATTTTGAAGACTAAATGGTGTTTCACTATCAAGCCTTCGACTTAAGCTAACCTTACCTGACGATACCCAATTAGGAGCAGATACTGCCAGAAAACGAAGGTTAAAGTCTTTATGTTGTTGAAGTATTTTTTCTAACTTAAATGGTTTTGGAAGAACGTAGTAAATTTGATGGAAATTAACTATAATTTCTTGAATCGGTTTTTCTGTGTGGCTAGCCCAGCCAAACCCAAGTAGATATGTTTCTACCTCACAACTTTTAGTGTCGTACAAATTTATTGATTGTCCTTTTTCAAGAATTAACAATTCCCCACTGGGTAAATGTAATCTTATATTGTCGTCTAACCCAGTTGGTGCATGTAATGCAATTACTGAATCTAAGACAAAGGAATAGTTAATCAATACAACACTTACGATAAGCATAAAACTTAGCATTATTTTGATAATTTGCTTCATTATAAGTCTCCTGAATTTAATTTTTATTATTAAGTAATTTTTTGACCTCCCGAATAGATCAGAAATTCAACAAATTACTTAATGATATTATAAATTGTCAAAAAACAGTTATTTATAAATATAACATATTTACTAATATATGTCAATAATAGAGATAAATGCCCTATTTTTATGTCTTTCAGCTAGGATTAGGCGTATAATTATAGTATTATAATTAACCCTCTATTTTATGAAGAAAATCCTTTTAGGACTGTCGATAGCGGTCTTTTTTTGTTTTCTTTCAATATCAGCAGCAGATGCTCGATCTGGCTGCTGTTCACATCACGGCGGCGTTTGCGGTTGCGGGTGTTGTGATGGCAGTTCGTTATCAGCCACTTGCGCACCATATTATCCGTCGTGCTCTAAACCAGCCCCTGCTCCAGTAGTTAAAACAACACCAAAAACAAACACAGTTAAGACACCAGTAGCTCCAGTAGTTTTTACCGGAAAGCCAAAAACCTATGCTCAGTTATATAGTTGTAAAGTTGTTGGTAATTATAATAGTATGATTTATCATCTTAAGGGCAGTAAATATATAAAGGAAATGAATTTAAATAATAAAGAATGTTTTGCTAGTGAAGCTGTGGCTAAAGCCAAGGGTTTTAGAAAGAGTAAATAACTTTATTATATTAATAAAAAATATATGGAACATCAAAATTTTAAAAGTTATGGTGTTATATTAATTATCCTCGCCATTCTTTTTCTTATCGGTATTATCTCCTATTGGAAGTTTAGTACATGGTTAATAATAGATTGGATTGCTGTTTTTGTTTGTGGATATATTGGTATAAATATTTATAATAAAAAATAAAAAGTCTCTATGGAAGCTTCATCTTTAACAAACAATACAGTAAAACAAAATTGGTTCAAACGGACGATAAAAAAATATCCAATTATTGATTTTACTATAGGGTTTTTACTTTTAGGACAACTCATTTTAGCTCTAGGAACATTTTTTGGAAGCAAAGAGGTATACCAAAAATTAATTGGTATAAACATTTGGATTTGGATAATACTTCTTAGTTTACTTTACTTTCTGCAATGGTTGCTCGTAGTTTGGATAGCCTCAAAGTTACCAAAAGAAAAATTACAACATAAATTCCTCAAACACCCCATAGCAACAATAATTTTTTCTATTTTATATATCATAAGTCTACCTGACAGATTTACAGGATTTAATGGAAATGTTACCAACGCTTTTGAGAATGTAATCTATTATGCAATGGTAAGTTTTCTTTGGTGGCTTTTGATATGTTGGATTAGCGATAAAATTTTTAAAAAAGAAAAATCTCCTTGGGTATGGTATCAAAAAATGATAGAAAAAATTTTTGCTTTCGCTTCTATTATATATAAAATAATTTTAGGCTTAGTAGTTGTATGTATGTTATTCCCTCTTCTATTTATTTTAATAACAGGAGTTTTTAAATATTCAGGTAAAGATTTAAATACACTTTTTAACTATTAAAAAAATCAATATGAAAATAATTGGGCGAATAGTCGGTTATGTAATGTGGGTTGGGGCGGGATTATTAATGTTTATTTTTTGGTTCATGGCAATGACGAAATGGTTGGGATTTCTCGGTAGTGTACTGGCAATTGTCTTAACTCCAGGATTAGTTATATTCCCAATAATATTTTGGATAGTTGAGCATGTTTTCCCAACTTTTTATTTTATAATTTTTGGCATTGGTATTATAGGAGCAATTATTGGAGGATTATGTAGCGATGATTAAAATTGTTAGACCCGAGCACCTCAAAACCATAAATTTATTATCTTTCAAAACACCCTGTAAAGCGCTATAATTTTAGTACTAGACTTAACCACACCGCTAGTTAGAAATGGTGTAAAAAATTATGGAAAAGGAACCAAGAGCAAATATTAACTTAATCGAACGTGGTAACTCAGAAATTAAGTTGTCATATCAATATAAGGATAAGTACGATCGTCTTTTTGGAAGCTTTGAGTCAGAAAAATTATATCCGTTGTCCGATCCCTCTTCAAATGAGGCTACGTATTTTGATGGATCTGTAGAAACTCCTTATGGTAACTTTATGCTTGAATGTGAAATTACTGAAGCTAAAGAAGCGCTTGCCTTGATAGCCGACTTTATAGAAGTAAAAGAAAAATTAGCGAATTTAGAAAAACAACTTGATGAGGCAAGAATTAGACTTGATATAGCCGTGGAAAGTTTTCGCCAGGGCGGTGAACCAAATTATGAAGCCTCCCGCTTAGTTAATGATTTACAACGCCAGCAATTTCAGCTAGAAGCAAAGTCAAAAGTACAAGAAGAGGGGTTGAAAAAATATAAGATATAAGTCATCAAACTTAAGCCTCTAAACTATAATAAAAATGCTCCCAATTTAATCGGAAGCATTTTTTAAATTTTTTGTTACATTTCTAAACTAATTGTTTCTCGTATAGTTTTTTTAATTCACTAACTTTTGTATAACCTTTATCTAACCAGAGCGTATTTCTTTTGTAGTAGTAAAGCAGGCACATTTTTTTGGGATTTTCTTTTACGTTTTTTACAAACGCTTTGTCCCATCTAAAAAGGTCATTTAGTTTAAATAATTCTCCGGCCGGCACTATAGTTATTTCATTACCAGACTTTGATTGACCATCAAAAATATATGGAGCTTCATATACTGTTCTATCTTCAATCTGAATTTTTTTCCTTCTATACATGCAATAGGTAATGGTTCTGGTTGCAAATTGTAAAAAAATACTCAGAAAAGAACTATCAGTTATTTCGGCGTTTCTCTTTTCTTTTTCTAAAACAAAAAGTTCTTCTTCTTTTTTGCTTTTGAACGGAACGACCGTGGCACTACTGCATCCTCCGGAAATGTTTTGAGTAGTAACTATTAGTCGGTTTTGTTCTTTGATTAATTTTAAATCTTTTCTAGAAAAAATTCTTTTTCCTAGTTTTTCTGACATACCAGGTACTATGTAAGATGACATGGCTTAATTTTTTAAATTTTAAAATATTTGCGAATTTCCAAAACAGCTAATTTAGTAGTCTTAGAAGTTCGCAGATATTTTTATTTTTAAAGAACCAAGATATTTTAATATATTGCTTTAACTCTATTTTGTCAAGGCTAGCTAAAGATTATTTATGATTTCTTATTTTTTAGACCCTCACACCTAAAACCATAAATTTATTATCTTTCAAAACCCTTTATAAAGCGCTATAATATAGTTATATAAATTTAAACATATGAAATTCATAAATTGGGCTAATAATAAGGTAAAAAGGTTAAACTATTCTGACGTTGCTTTAACTAAGCTTACCTGTCTTGTTTTAGGAATTTTGTTAGTGGTGTTAATTCCAGCCTTAGCACAAATTAATATTTGGCTGTTGGTTATCGTCGCTATACTTTTGGCTATTAAGCCAACTTATTCTGTTTTTAAAAAATAATTTTAAAATATGTATCCATTATTTAATATTTTTCAAAGTCACCTGGCCTTGTTAGTCATCCTTTTTGTTTGGTCAATTATTTGGAAAGGCTTAGCGCTTTGGAAATCAGCTAAGCGCGATCATAAAATTTGGTTTGTTGTTTTTATGATCATTAACACAGTTGGTATTCTAGAAATTTTGTATCTTTATGTTTTTAGCAAGCTAAAGAAGACTCAAAAAAATTTTTAAGAAAAAAATTTATAAAAATCGCCATTTAGGCGATTTTTGTTAGGATAAAATTTTAAAATAATTTTATGTCTTGGTTTTGGATTGCATTAGCTGCACCAGCTTTATGGGCCGCCGTTAATCATATTGATAAGTATATTATTACTAAGTATTTTACTGGCAAAGGCATTGGTTCTTTGGTGATTTTTACTGGCTTATCAGGCTTTCTTATTTCTATCTTAATTTTGATTTTTAGTTATTCTAGTATTATTTTTCCGGTCTTGGCTATTTTAGCTATTGTTATTAATGGAGCTATTTTAGTGGCGTCGTTTATTCCTTATCTTTATGCTTTAGAAACCGAAGAAGCTTCTTGGGTTAGTCCGCTTTGGCAATTGATTCCAATTTTTGGTTTTGTTTTGGGCATGATTTTTTTGCATGAATATTTATCAACTAAACAGATTATTGGCTCAGCTTTGGTTGTTTTAGGAGCAGTCGCCATTTCTTTAAACTTGACTGAAAAATTTAAATTTAAAACTAAGCCATTTCTGTTTATGGTCTTGTCATCTTTTATGATCGCTATCAATGGTCTAGTTTTTAAGATGGTGGCTTTGCAAGAGAATTTTTGGGGCACGGCCTTTTGGGAATATTTAGGTGGTTTTATTTTTTCAGTTTTTTTGTTTACGTGTTTACCGCTTTATCGCCGACAATTTTTAGCGACGATTGCTAAGAGCCGCAGTTTAGTAGTTAGTTTAAACTTAGCTTCAGAGTTATTAAATATCGCGGCTAAATTATTAGCTAACTTTGCTAGCTTGCTTGCGCCCTTAGCTTTAATTTGGGTAGTAAATGGCGTACAGCCGGTGATTGTTTTATTTTATGGAATAATTTTAACTCTTTTCATACCTCAATGGGGCAAAGAAAATTTAGAAAGAAAATTTTTAGCGCAAAAAATTATTGCTATTCTAATTATTTTTGCTGGAGTATTTGTATTATTTAAATAATTGTTTTTGGCTCCGTCACAGTCTCCCGTCCAGGGCAGGGAATGTGACAGTTTTGTTTAAAAAAAGCGCCACAGGAAATTACTTTACCTGTGGCTTATAAATATTATTTTATTCTTTTAAATAATTCTTCATACACCGAAAGAAGGTGCATTTTTTTTAAGCTTAGAGCAACTAAAAATTGAATATTTAGATTTTCAGTGCTTAAGAATTTTTCACTTAAATTGTTTTTTATAGCAATGTTTTGCGAACCGCCCCAAGCTTTTTCAAAAGAATCATTATTTTCTAACTTAGTTTTATTGAGAATTTCGTTGGTTAACCATGACGTTCTGGCGGTTTCTACTAAACCTTCAGTGAAACATGATCTTAAGGCATTAGATACGCCCTGGTCTGTTGAGGATAGATCCGTAACGTGGTTGGTTATTGTGTGACCACCATTTCGAAATAAAGGCATTCCCTTTCTGGCTTCTTTTGAGTTGGTATGGTTTGGTGAAGTTATTTGTTGAGTTAACTTTTGAAGAATTTTTTTAGCATAGCTTGGGTCATTTTGAAAATGTTTTTCAAAACGAGACAGGTTTTTTTTCAAAACTACGTTATCGACAGTTGCGTCCGGTAACATAAGATTTACTTTAGAGTATTCTTCGGGGTTTGTGATTCGCGGTATTAAATAATTTCTGATGCCTTCTGCCACGTAAAAGTGGTAAGCTTGTTTTTTGAAAAAATAATATATTTCATTAAAACTTATTTTATCAAAGTAGGCTTCGTCTTCAAGAATTAAAGCGACCAATAAAGCATTTTTTATTATCATCTCTAGGTCACTTACAAAAGACTTGGTTAGTTCTTGAATTTCTAGGGCTAGGTGTTCTTTAATGTTCATGTTTTATTTTTTGTTTTAATTTGATTATTTAATTAAGCAACTTTCTAAATTTCCAATTTTTTGGAAACTTAGTAAATTGCTTAATAATCTAAATTTGTTAAAAAACAAGGATGTTTTAATTTAGCATATTAAACAGATTTTGTCTACTGGTTGGTTCTACTGGCTCCGTTACAGTCTCCCGCCCAGGGCGGGAGACTGTGACGTTTTGTTTAATTATGTTTAATAATAGATTATAATAAAAGTATATGAAAAAAACTATTTTAATTACAGGTGTTTCTGGTACAGGAAAGACTGCGTTAAGTGAAATGCTTAATAGCAAGAGTTGTGTGGCCTTAGACATTGATGATATTGAAGGTTTATTTACTATGTTTGATAAAATAACTAAACAGCCAATGATTAATCAGGACAATGACGATCTTGAAAAAGTTAAAAACATGAATTGGGTGTGCGACGTAGAAAAGTTAAAAAATATTATTGCCAAACAAGATTGTGACTTAGTTTTTTGTTGCGGTAACGCCGGCAATATGAATGAAATTATCCCACTATTTAATGCAGTAATGTTGCTAACAGCAAGTCCGGAAAAAATTCGTGAAAGATTGTCATCTCGTGTTTTTAATGATTTTGGTAAAAATAAACAGATTCAAGATTGGCTACTTAGTTTTAAAGAATCGTGGGAAAATGATATAAAAAGTAAAGGTGCGATTTGTGTAGATACAAATAAAAATTTAGACCAAGTGGCTACTGAGATTATAGAACAAGCTAAAAAATTTTTTTAATTTTTTATAATTTAACTATGAAAAAAGCTTACTATCCAAAAATAAAATTCTTAGTCGATTTAAATCGAGAGAAAAATTGTTTCTTAAAGAGAAATAGAAATTTAAAAAAATTTCTGCCGTTTGGTCTGAGTTTTATTCTTAAAGATGAATTTATAAAGAATAAAGACAAGATTTTAAGTGCATATCTGGACGAATATTATCTAGAGCAGAAAGATTATTTAGCTGACAGTGTTAAAAATACTGAGAATAAATGGAAAAAAATAGAGAAAGAATATTTTAAAAAAGTTGATAAATTATTTAAGAATTGGCCTTGGCCTAAAGGTAATTATCGAGGCTATGTTTCTATTGGTCGTTCGTTTCCTAGATATATTAATGATAAATCTTTTGCTTTTCCAATGCGAACCTGGAAAACTGGTCGTGAAAATAATGACCTACGCGTCACTGCTCACGAAATGTTGCATTTTTTAGAATACGATTATCTTAGTAAGAAATTTGGACTTAAACCAAGCGAGTGTTATTCCCCGGATAATACTTTTTGGCAATTTACCGAAAACCTTAATGTTTTAATTGAGAATACTAAATTTTGGGAGAAATTCAGTTTGGGTTTTAAATCAAAACCAAAACCATATGCTGATTGTAAAAAATTATACGCCAAAATGAAAAAAATTTGGGACCAAGATCAAGATATTGATAATTTAGTTAAAAAAATTTTTAAGTGCTAAATTTATAATTCTTGACGTTTTAGTCTATTGAGATTAAGCTTATTTATATATATAATTAATTAAATTTTTATATGAACATTGAATCATTTCCAAGTAAAAATGTAGAGAAACCATTAGACTCTACGGAACAAAAAGAGTTCTCCCGTATAAAGGAATATGCTAACTATAAGGTAATCTCTGATTTAGTGGGTTTGTCGGATTACAACGAGGCTAGAGAATCAGACTTGCAGGCAATTTTTGATGAATCTAAATCAATGGAAGATCTTGAGTCAAAAATGGATGTTTATTTTTTTAAAAAAAGCGAGGATAAAAAGGCTAATTATGCAGGATTTTTGAATAGAATTAAGGGGTTGAAAGAAAATAATGATGTTAAGGATTATTTTGAATTGCTTAAAGGTAATTAGGTTGTTTAAACAAAAAAGACCCGTGTTTTTGTTTTAAGTTTTTATAAGTGTTTTGATTTTAGTACCAGACGCGGGGAACGCCTGTTCCTATGGTTTTTGACCTTTTTTCTTTATAGTGATAAGGTGTTTTTATAAAAAATAGTACCTAAAAAATTAAAGGAGTTTTGCATGAAATATTTAAATATTAAGGATTTACCTGCCGTAGATAATGTTTGTAATCAAATTTTAAAAGCAGTAGAAAAGCAACCTAATTGGTCAATGGCGCATGTAATTATGAATCCTTTGGAGTCATCATTTTTACACAAACATGACGATATTACAGAAATATATGTCATCACTAAAGGCTATGGAGAATTGGTCGTCGGCAGAGAATCATATCAAGTAGCTGCTGGCAGTGTTTTTGAAATTTTTCCCGAAATTACACATATGTTAAAAAACAAAAGTGCCGGACATTTAGAGCATTTAGTTTTTGCTTTTCCGCCTTTTAATCCTCGGGACATTAGGTTATTAAATGATATAAAGTTTAATAACAAAATAAAAGATTTTTTTCTGCCAGATGTGCAAGAATGTTTTGATGGGGCTAAGATAATTCCTTATGCTTTTCCTTTGCTTGATTTAAGTATTACCTTTGGTTGGGTCATTAATAAGTCAACCCGCATAAAAGAAACCCATTATCATAAAAAAACATCAGAATTTATTTATGTGGTCGAAGGAAGTGGTTATATGAAAGGGGTTGAACCTCAGACTCTTTTTAGGGAACCAATTAAACCAGGTAATTGGATTTATATTAGACCAGGCGAAAGGCACGCTCTCTGCAATGAATCTCCGGAGCATATGGTTGTGGTTTGTATTTGTTCGCCAATGTTTCAGATGGAAGATGTTCATTATGGATAATCATCAAAAATTAATCTTCATCCTAGTTATAAAACTTGGGTGAAGATTTTTTATTTTAGCGTATTTTAGTATCGTCACGGGCTTCTTTAGAGATTATGACATAGCCAAAAAAAGAATAAAGCCGTACTAATTATGTACGGCTTTAAAGATTTAAATTTCCTGTCTTCTTCTAAACATATCCGGCATATTTAAGGCTCTGGCTAAATTATAAGCTTCGTTTATGGCCTCGTCAGGACTGTTGCAGTAAATATCTGATAAAGAGAATATTTTTTTCTTTCTTTTCTGACCATATAAAATAATCGGGATGAATTTTCCGCTTATTTTATCTTTTTCCCATGAAGCACTGTGAGTAAATGGACTGTCGTCAGATTTTTTTATAATAAAATAGCCAACTATTCCACAGACGAAGCTTAAAATGACAAAGCCTGCCCCCAGTTTCCAATTAAGATAGAATAGTAATATAGCTATCATTATCCAGGAAATATTAAGAGAAAATTTTGGCTTTTTATTTTCGTAATATTTCATCTTAAACTATTTTTAAATGAACGAAAATGAGCTTTTACTCAGTTAATTTTTTATTTTTTTACAACTTAATCTTCTAAGCTATAAAGTTCTTTTAAGTTGGCATGAATTTCGCCTTTTGGGTTACAGGCTTCAAAAGTAATCGTTCTTTCCAGATCACTTTTACAAGCATGAAACATATCTTTGACGGTTTGCTCGTTATCAGGATTTCTTTCTTCATCAGTGCCGTAGTCGGTTGTTAAATAACGGAAAAAAGCGTTGAAAAATTTTGGATTAGTGCTTTTGGTTTCGCCGGCATTTATTAATTGTTCTATTGATTTTTTATCGGCCGCTTCTTTTGAATTATAAAGATTACAAAACACCCTGAGTTGATGATATTCATTATCATTAGAAGAGGTGTTATGTAATAAATTAGGGACTTCTTTAAGTTTTGGTTCTTCTTTATCAAAACCAGAGACACAAATCTCGGTCAGTGGTTTAGTAGCAAAAGTTAAATGAAGCTCTATCTCAAAATTATCTGGTTTAAAAAACCAGTAATTATGAAGAGTATTTTCGGTTGGTAAATCTTCAGGCAGGCCGACTTTATTTTTTTCAAAAAACAAAACATTTTTAATTTTGTTCTCAGTGTTTTCATTTTTTAACATAAATGGGCCATATATTTTTTCTTTTTCATTATCCCAAATTATTAAACCAATCTTGCGCTTAGGTAATTTAAGGTCAAAACACTCAACAACTAAAAAACGATCGCATTCCATTTCCCAGCAGATAATGAATGAACATGTCTTGTTGGCAAAATTTTCCTCTTGCCTCAAGGCTAAATAAAATAGAGCTTTTTTTAATTTTTCCATAGTTATTTATTTTTTAATGAGCTATTCGCTCGGTTTAAATTTAAAAATTGATTATTCAAACTTTATAACAAGATTATTAATATGTCAAGGTTTTAATATATACTATTGGTCTTTTTATGTGCTATACTTTTTCTATATATGTATAATAAATTTAAGTCTTATTTAGAAAAGGAATTAGCTACTATTAAAGAAACGGGCTTGTTTAAACAGGAGAGAATTATTATTAGTCCACAAGGTCCACGAATAAAAATTCAGACTGGTGAAGAGCTGCTTAATTTTTGTTCTAATAATTATTTAGGCCTGTCTTCTCATCCCGCAGTCATCGCCGCCGCCAAACAGACCTTAGATAATCGGGGTTATGGTTTATCTTCGGTCCGTTTTATTTGCGGCACACAAGATATTCATAAAAATTTAGAAGCAAAAATTTCTAAATTTTTGGGAACAGATGACACGATTTTATACGCCGCGGCGTTTGACGCTAATGGTGGAGTCTTCGAACCTTTGCTGGGAATAGACGACGCGATTATTTCTGATGAATTAAATCATGCTTCTATTATTGATGGTGTTCGTTTATGTAAGGCCCAGCGTTATCGCTATAAAAATAGCGACATGCTTGATTTAGAAATTCAACTCAAAGCGGCGCAGGTCCAGCGCTATCGTTTAATTGTGACTGATGGTGTTTTTTCTATGGATGGATCAATTGCTAAACTTGATCAGATTTGTGATTTAGCGGATAAATATGAAGCTTTAGTCTTAGTTGATGATAGTCATGCCACGGGTTTTCTTGGAGAAACCGGACGGGGAACGCCGGAATATCATCAGGTCATGAATCGAGTAGATATTATTACTTCTACTTTAGGCAAGGCTTTAGGGGGCGCTATGGGCGGTTTTACTTCTGGTCGGCAAGCCATTATTGACTTACTGCGTCAGCGATCACGGCCTTATTTATTTTCTAATTCTTTAGCGCCGGCTATTGTTGGCGCAGCGACTGCTGTTATTGATTTATTAAGTAAGACTACAGAGCTGAGAGATAAATTAATGGCTAATGCTTTATATTTTAGAGAAGGTTTGACTAAAGCTGGTTTTGCTATTAAGCCTGGTATTCATCCGATTATTCCGGTCATGCTCTATGATGCAAAAATCGCTCAAACAATGGCCGAGAAACTTTTAGCCGAAGGTGTTTATGTTATTGGTTTTTTCTATCCAGTTGTGCCAAAAGATTTAGCTCGTATTCGAGTTCAGGTTTCGGCGGTTCATGAACAGGCTGATCTTGATTTTGCTATTAAGGCTTTTTCAAAAATCGGTCAAGAATTAAAAATACTTAAATAGCTATGATTAAAAGAAATTTTTTTAAAAAAAAATATCTTATAATTATTATTCCTCTAGTGGCTATTGGTTTATATTTGTGGTTAGCCTATGCTTATATATATTTTAGAATTGGAAAAACGGCTTTACCCGCGTCTGATACTAAATATTCTTATGTTTTAAATACTTCAGCTAAAACTGAAAAAAGTTTAGTTTATGTGGCTCTAGGCGATAGTTTAACTGCGGGCGTCGGTGTAAATAATTATCAACAATCCTATCCTTATCTTTTGGCAGAAAAATTATCTTTTAATTATGATAATTTTATTTTTAAAGATTTTTCTTATCCCGGAGCTAAAACTAACGATTTAATTAATAATCTTTTAACTCCGGCGATCACCAGTCAGCCAGATATTGTAACGCTTTTAATTGGCATAAATGATATTCATGGCCGTATTAGTCCAGAGGTTTTTGCTAAAAATTATCGCTTTATTTTAGAACAATTACAGACCAAAACCAAGGCTAAAATTTATGTTATTAGCTTGCCTTTTTTAGGGGCTAAAACATTACTTTTGCCGCCGTATAATTATTATTTTCATCAGCAAACAATTAACTATAATAAAATTATTCAAAATTTGGCCAAGACTTATAATCTTAGCTTTATTGATTTGGCTTCTTTGACTGCGGAGGGGTCTAAAAATAGTGCCTACTATGCGGCTGACTTATTTCATCCGACAGCGCAAAGTTATAAATTATGGGCAACGATTATCTATGACCATCTCCATTAATAATCCAGTTCAGGCAACTTATATTTTTATAGCCATTTTAATTTTGGCTAGCCTTATTTTTTGTCGCAAAAAAAAGAATTCGGAGTTTTTTCCAGTTAGCTTATCGCAAGAGCTTAAGGGTTTAGCAATTTTAGCGGTTGTTTTTTCTCATATTGGTTATTTTTTAATAACTGATCATCGTTTTCTTTTTCCGCTGTCAGTTTTAGCTGGTGCCGGTATTAATCTTTTTTTATTTTTATCAGGTTATGGTTTAACTATTAGTTCATTACAGAAAAAATATTCCCTCTGGCAATTTTATAAACGTCGCTTATTAAAATTATTTATTCCGTTATGGATTTCGTTAGCTGTTTTTTTAATACTTGATTTTTTTGTCTTAAAAATTTCTTATAGCTGGTCTTTTATTGCTCAGTCGATAATTGGAATTTTTTCGCAGGCAGATCTTTATCATAGCTTTAATTCACCCCTGTGGTATTTTACCTTGATTTTATTCTATTATTTAATTTTTCCTCTAATTTTTTTGAAAAAATATCCTTGGCTTTCGGCACTCGGTCTTTATATTATTTCGGCTGTTTTAATTAGTTTTAAGCCGCTGTTTTTAGCCGGAACCTTAGGCTTTTATAAGCTTCATCTTATTGCTTTTCCGCTTGGTATGGCCGCAGCTAATTTAATAGCTAATAAAAATATTATTAAATTTAGTCTGTTACGCGGCTGGCTTAGAACTGTTAGTTATTATCTTAGTTTAGCGGCGCTTATCTTTATTGTCGGCTATACCGCTATTTATTCAGGTGTTGGCCAAAAGCCTTTAACTGAAGAATTAATGAGCTTGGTAACAATGTTCGCGATTCTTGGAATATTTATATTGAAAAAAATTAACTTAAAATTATTTTATGTTTTTGGTCTTTTTTCCTATGAAATATATTTACTTCATTGGCCGATTCTTTACCGCTATGATATTTTTTTCCGTTTCTTGCCGGCCTGGCTGGCTTTGTCTTTATATTTAATTTTATTTTTGGGGCTGGGTTGGTTATTACAAAATATTTCGAAGATAATCAAGTCTCGATAATTATTATGAATAAAAAAAATAAAAAATTCATATTTTCAGTTTCTTTGTTAGGGGTCGCTTTAGTAGTAATTATTTTAGTTATTTTTGAACTAAAAATTGATGATCCTAAGGGAGAAGAAAATATTATAAAAAAGGTTTATTACCAAGTTGTTAGTGTTATTCCGGTTAAACCAGCGGCCAAACTAAACGTTCTTTATCATCATCAAGAGCATACTCTCTCTTGTGAAATTGCTTCTTTATTGATGGCTTTAAATTATAAAGGCGTTAAAGTTACCGAAACAGATTTAATTAAACAATTACCAGTGTCTGATCCAAGTCCGCGGCAAGCTAATAATATTTGGGGTGATCCTAATTTGGGTTTTGTCGGCAATATTGATGGTTTTATGCCTAATACTGGCTATGGCGTTTATGAAAAACCAATTTATGATTTAGCTTCTAAGTATCGTACAGCTAAAATCATTACTAATGTGTCACTAAACGATTTAATAACTGAAATAACTAATAATAATCCGGTCGTGGTTTGGGGCGTAGTCGGGGCTGGTCAAGATATTTCTTGGAAGACGCCGCAGGGTCAAACCATTTATGCTAAACTAGATGAACATGCCCGAACTTTAATCGGTTTTACTGGTAAATCAGACAATCCTCAGTTAATGATTTTATTAGATCCTATTTATGGTGAAGTAAGATTAAGTGTGGCGGATTTTTTAAAAAATTGGGAAAAACTCGATAAGAGAGCAGTGGTTATTTACTAGCTCTTTTTATTATTTTCTTTACCCTAGTCTTAATAAGTAGTATTATTAAAACAATATACTCTATTAATATTATAATTTGTGAGTAAGAAAACTATTATCTCCAGACCCTATAAAAAAGCTTTTAAGCTTAAGGTTTTAGCTAAGAAAAAGGAAAATATTAGGCGTAAATTGGTGGTGACCGCCAAAAAGCTTAGTCTTAAGGCCAAACAGCTAGCGGTGATTGCTAAGGAAAAAGAAAGCGTTAGACGCAAGCTAGTAGTGACTGATAAGAATCTTAAATTCAAAGCCAAGCAACTGGCTTTGACCGACGAGAACCTTGAACAGATTAAAGCCAAGGATGAGGCGATTATTTCAAGTATCGGCGATGGGTTGATGGTAATAGATAAAAATAGCAATATTGTTTTAGTAAACAAGGCTTTTGAAAAAATACTTGGTTGGAAAATAAAAGAAGTACAGGGAAAATCATTATTTAAGATAGTACCCACAGTAGATAGCGCTGGTAAAAACATAGCTGAATCCAAGCGACTTGTTACCAAAACACTTAAAGAACATACTACTACCACGGCCATCGTAAGCTATCTTCGTAAAGACAGGTCTCTTCTTCCAGTAGTGTTAACCGTATCCCCAATAATTGTTAAGGGAAATTTTATTGGCGCGGTCGAAGTATTTCGCGATGTTACTAAAGAAAAAGAAATAGATAAAGCTAAAACTGAATTCGTTTCGCTCGCCTCGCATCAACTTCGCACGCCGCTGACTACTGTTAGTTGGTATTCCGAAATGTTGTTAGCCGGCGACGTTGGTAAGCTCACTCCCGATCAGAATAAATATTTAGAAGAAATTTATAAGGGTAATAAACGAATGATTGCGTTGGTTAATACTCTTTTAAATGTTTCTCGTCTAGAATTAGGGACATCTTTAGTTGAACCAGAGCCAACTGACATAATCGCCTTGGCAAAAAATGTAGTCGTTGAACAAAAATTAAAAATTGAAGAAAAAAAACTTATCATTACTCAAAAATTTAGTACGGCTGTTCCGATTTTTTCGGCTGATCCGAAACTTCTTCGCATGGTCTTTCAAAATCTTTTAACTAATGCCATCAACTATACACCTGAAGGTGGTAAAATAACAATTGAGATTGCCTTATCAGCCGAAAGGTCAAAAATTTTAATAAAAATTTCTGATACAGGTTATGGCATACCAGAAAATCAGCAAGACAAAATTTTCACTAAACTTTTCCGAGCGGATAATGTACGAGATAAAGACACAGAAGGAACGGGTCTAGGGCTCTATATTGTAAAATCAATTATTGAAGACTCGAAAGGAAAAATTTGGTTTGAGTCTGAGGAAAATAAAGGCACTACTTTTTTTATAACATTGCCTCTTAAGGGAATGAAGAAAAATAAAGGAACAAAAAACCTTTCTTAACAAGTCTCTTAAGGCTATGTTATAATGAAATATATGATAAATGAAACTACAAAGGGAAAGACAGTGCTAGTCATTGAAGATGAACAACCTTTACTTAATGTCATCAAAACAAAACTTGAAAAAAATAGTTTTGTCGTCACTACAGCTCGTACTATTTTACAAGCATTAAATTATCTCAAAAAAGCAGGGTCTGTTGACGCAATTTGGCTTGATCACTACCTTTTAGGTAAAGAGGATGGACTTGATTTCGTGACTGAGCTTAAAAGTCATGAAGGACAGTGGAAAAAGATTCCTATTTTTGTTATTTCTAACACCGCCAGTCCCGATAATATTAAATCATATATCCGTTTAGGGATAAGTAAATATTTTGTAAAAAACGAATACCAACTTGATAATATTGTTGCAGAAATTAAATCTTTTTTAGAAAATTTAAAAGAATAATTATATGGCCGATCAATTAAAAAAACAAACAATTTTAATTGTTGATGATGAGATTTCGCTTCTGACTGCGCTTCGCGATAAACTCACACGTGAAAATTTTGCTACCCTTGAAGCAAAAAATGGCGAGGAGGGGTTAGAGATTGCCCTCTCTGAGCACCCTGATCTTATTTTGCTTGATATTGTTATGCCAAAGATGGACGGAATGGCAATGCTCAAAAAACTTCGTGAAGATGCGTGGGGAAAGAATGCGAAGGTTATTATGCTCACTAATTTGAGTGATATTAAAAACGTGGTCAATGCTATAAATCAACAGTCTTACGATTATCTTGTGAAATCCGATTGGAAACTTGAAGATGTGGTGGCTAAAATTCGTCAGCGCCTTGGTGAATAGTTAGCCTAAACTGGGCGTTTTTTTGAGTCCATAACAGCTAAAACTAAAACTAATATAAAAATACTTATTAGTATAACAATCTTCTCTGGAAGATTGTTATCATTAGGAGTAATTCCTGTATTTGGTAGTTTTATAACAACAGGAATGGTTTTAGTAATAGCATTAGCTACAACAACCGTAGCAATTGCGAAATCTCTGGCTGTTAAACCATTCGCCGTACCAGTCGCTATAGCCGTGTTGGTAGTAGTTTGAGTGAGTTTTGTTTTACAAGTATAAGTCCAGGTTTCACTTGGATCAAGTTTAGCATCGTTATTAACATCACCAGAAATATAATTTATAGGACTGCACTTATCATCAGTAAGATTAATATTACTTAAAGCTACGGTTCCTGGGTTAGTGATTCTTTCCGTGTAAGTAACTACTCCTCCTTCAACTGGTAAGGTTAAAGGATTAGGAGCTTTTGTTACGTGAATTAATGGTGGTACAACTGGTGCGCCAACAATTACCGTAGCATTAGCAATATCAATAGCGCTTATACCATTAGCCCAGCCAGTCGCCACAACAGTATTGGTGTGGGTGGCAGACAGCGTTGTTGAGCAACTATATATCCAGGTTTCGTTTACATCAAGATTATTATTAGCATTAGTATCTCCGGAAATAAAAGTGATGGATTTACAAGTATCATCAACCATTGTTACGTTAGTTACTGGAACAGTTCCGATGTTACGAAGCGTGTAAGTATAGGTTACAGATCCTGGGCCAGCTGGTAAGGCTAGTGGACTAGGTACTTTTACTACGTCAATTA
>Ga0224524_1000077_pt1 | contig 39282 bp, 17 predicted proteins | sample CFST75metaG_FD_179895 | JGI IMG/M metagenome (GOLD analysis project Ga0224524, IMG submission 179895) | Peat soil microbial communities from Stordalen Mire, Sweden - C.F.S.T75 | ecosystem: Environmental > Terrestrial > Soil > Wetlands > Peat | place: Sweden: Norrbotten County, Stordalen Mire... | reverse complement strand
GCCAACGTCAACCCCCAGGGTATGCTGTTGCGTTGTCAAAACCCGAGCGCGGCCCCCAATAGTATTCCCGTGAATTTATCGTCGCGCGAGGGCGAAGGCGCCTTTATGCTGAGCGGGGAAGAGCTCGTCAAATGGGCGCAGGGCGCCACCCCGGCTGCGCGGCGGCCGCTTTCGGGCATCGCGGGCCACACTACGGAAATAAGATCGATCGCCTCCGGTATTTCCTTTTTCCTCGCCGATCCCCGGCAATCGACCCTCAGGATATACGATTGCAAAGGGACATTGGTCGCGGACCGCAGCGGCATGCTTAAAAACCTTCGGCAGGGCGACGCGTCGCTTACCTGGGAAGCGTTGGGAATCTCCGAACGGACCTGTGTCGCGAGCTTGTTTAACGGCGCAGCGAATCTTTACGCGATTGTTATACGGTTGCGCTCGAACTAGGACGACGATGACCGGCGCGATCATCTTCTTCCCGTTGTATTTTCTATTTCTGTATGCGTATATCCATCCCGATTGGCTTTACTACGCAATTGTTACGGCGCGGGATGAACCATTCCCCGTTTTTTTAACGGGCAAGGCCTTTTTCCTTTCCCATTGCGGCTCTATCGGCGGCATCAGCGACTATTTCTCCGCTTTGTTTTCCCAGTCGTATAGCCTTTCATGGTTAGGCGCCGCCGTAACCACTCTTCTTTCCGTGGGAATATATTACGCTCTTCGGCGGATCATTCATGCGGAAAAACACCATCGGCATGGCATGGTTGTTTTCTTCCCCGCACTCGTATCGCTTTGCATGATGAACCGGTATGAACTTCCAATTCCGTTGATGACGAATTCCCTTATTGTCCTGTCATTCATACTGCTCTATGGCAAATGCGCCGCGCGGAATCACACACTTCGATTATTAATGGTCCCTCTTTTTATGACGGGCGCAGTTTTATTAACCGGCAGGGGAGCGTTTCTATTTTGGATAGTATTGGTAATTAACGTGTTGCGGTCCGAAAGAAAAACATTTCTTTTTCTCGCGGAAATAGGAACCTCTGTGTTAGTAGTAATTACTATCTTCATCGTCGCATTCAAGAGCAACGGCGGTTCCATGCCATTGTATTATTCTTTTTCAACCGGTCGCCTGCGCGTGTATTGGTTTGATTGGGCTTTTATGGCGTCGATAGCCGTAGGGTGCGCGTTTCCGGCAATGGCAGGTCGGCTGCATGCGCTGCGCGGGCAAGCGTCGTATCAAAAGTTCGGCATTGGCGAGGGGATCGCAATCGCGATTACGTGCCTCTTTGCATGCTTCTTTTTTTCGCACAACGACTGGATCAGAAATCATATACGCCTTGAAAGTCTGACGCACCGGCGCCAATGGAATGAGATTCTGGCCTTTTCAAAAACGATGCGTCGGAAGGACCTGGACGTGACGGCGGTCTATGATATTAATTGCGCGCTTTACCATACTGGAAAGCTCGCGAGCCGCATGTTCGAGTATCCGCAATCCATCGACGCGTTGCTCCTTCCCGCGGCTCTTGAAAAGTCACCCGTTTCCCTGGGGCTGCGTAATGCCCATTTTTATTTCGAATTAGGTGAAGTCAACGTGGCCCAGCAAAAACTGTATGAGATCTTCGAGACCGCCACGGAAAACCCTCTTGTTCTTAAAAGCATCGCGGAGACGCATATGGTCAAGAATCAGATTGCCGCGGCCACGCTTGTATACACCCGTCTCGCGCAAGACCTTGTGTATGGGAAATACGCCAGAACCATGCTTCACAATATTGAGAAGAACCCGGCAAAGGGCATGGACGCCGGGCTTAAAGCCATCCAGGGTTTACGTTGCGTTAACGATACCGTCCGAAACGTCCTTGATGTCGCTGAAATGTGTCAAGAACTTCTCAGATGCGACAATCACAACAAAATGGCCTTTGAATATCTCATGGCGCTTTATTTGTTGGCGGGCGATCTTGAGTCATTTTCCAGGAATATCGACCGGGCAAAGGACTTCGGTTACGTATTCCTTCCCAGGCATTGGTCCGAGGCGCTTGCCCTCTATATCGATTTGGTTAAAAGCGATGATAGAAACCTCCGGGAGCTTGCGGGGGAAGAGAGCATGAGACAATGCGCCAATTTCAAAAAGTCGTTTATTGGAGTTCATCAGGATTGGGATGTTGGGAATATCCGGGAATCGAGCGCTGATTCACCGGACGCTAAGCGTTTGCGTCCAGTTTTCGGCTCAACGTACTTATATTATTTCTTTTTTCAGCAATCCGGTTTAATCAGGTAGAAATGATGCGGGATGCCGGCGTTTATGCAAAAATTCACGACAATCGCAATCACGTGCTTGGCGTGCATTGCCGCTCCCGGCTGCAATGGGCGCAGCTCCCGGCCGCACTACGCCGTGCAGGGGAATGAAAAAGCTCCCTTGGTTCCTGATATATATAATGTAATAATTCCGCCCAACATCGCTCCTTTGAATTTTAAAATCAATAAACCGGCCGAAAACTACAGGGCCGTTCTTTCATCGGGTAAAAGTAATTCGCTGGAAATTGCCTCCACTACATCCTCCATTGTATTTCCGGAAAAAAAATGGCGGGAAATTCTCGCTCGTAATACCGGAAGAGATGTGGTTATAACTTTGTCAATACGGGAAAAAGGAAAAAAATATTATTTATTCTCACCATGCACTCTCCATGTCGCGCATGAACCTATCGACCCCTACATCGCCTATCGGATAATAAAACCCATTTTCAATTGGTGGAAGGACGTGGGTATTTATGCGCGGGATCTTGAAACCTTCGATCAGCGGGAAATCATCACCGGCGGGCGATTTGAAAACGGCTGTGTCAATTGCCATAACTTTCTCAACAATGATCCAGGGCGTTTTATCGTGAGCGCACGAAGTAAAAAATACGGAAACTCCTGTATATTCATCGCCGATCACGGCGCCTATAAACAAAACTCCAAGTTCGGCTATTCATCATGGCATCCCGGCGGAAAAATCATTTCATTTTCCAGCATACAAGTGAATCAATTTTTTCATACGACGCGAAGCGAAATTCGAGACGTCGTGGACATGTATTCCTCCATAGCCTATTATACTATCGAAACACACGCGGTCAGCGCAATCGACAATCTCATAAATCCCAATGAATTGCAAACCTATCCGGCATGGGCGCCCGACGGTAAAACCATGTTCTACTGCTGTGCGCCCGCGCTCTGGAATAATTGCGATACAATCCCTCCCCGTAATTACGCAAAAGTAAAATACAGCCTGAAAAAAATCAGTTATGACGTTACTTCGGATAGATGGGGGAAACCGCTTTGGGTATTGTCGTCGGAGCATACCGGACGCAGTATAGCCATGCCAAGGGTTTCGCCGGATGGGAAATTTCTGCTTTTCTGCATGTGCGATTACGGGGTTTTTCCGGCATTTCAAAAAACCAGCGATCTCTATTCCATGAACCTTTCAACGGGTGATTACCGCAAGCTGGAATGCAATTCCGACGAATCGGAATCATGGCATGCGTGGTCAAGCAACAGCCGATGGATCGCTTTCAGCAGCAAGCGTACGGATGGGGTCTTTACGCGCATTTACCTGTGCTATATGGATTCCTCGGGAAGGGCGGGAAAACCATTTGTTCTCCCGCAGAAGGATCCGGTTTATTATAATTCCTTTATGGAAACTTATAGCGTGCCGGAATTTCTGAGCGGTCCACCGAAAGTTGCCCCTGATGAAATCGCCCGGGCCATATGTTCAGAAACCCCAGGGGTTGACGCACATACTTCGGCAACGAAAAAAAACGATACCATGTTTTTCTCGCCTCATCAATAAATACTATTGTCGCATGTTTAAAGCCGGGATCGATACTCTATACGAGACGACTACGGCAAAAATCAAAATCCTTGCGTAGCCCATAGGCGCGGAATATAATTTTTATTCTATATTTGGATTTAATGCTTTGAATCAAAAAGTCCAAAGTATCGGAAGCAGGCCTGATGGGGGTGGTCTGCAATTCGGAAACGATGCCGATCTTCTTTATTGCTGAATCGATTAAGCGCTATTTTCTTACTTAAATAAAGCGTTTTAAAAATAAAGTGTTATATATTTAGTAGAATACTGTTAGTCTAGGTTAGAGTAGTCTAGTACGACAGTAGCGACAAAATTATCTGTGATTTATTTATCTTTTTATAACTTTTATAACATTGTTTAAGCTTTTTACGTAGATTATTCAAATAAAGTACAATAGCAATAACTCATTTCACCTGTTTCTCTAACAGAAAGGTTGATCTATGAAAAAGTCAGCCATAAAGCTGGCCCTTCTGGGTCTCACCATTGGTTTTTGCGCCGCGCACTATTCCGTGAGCGCGGAAACGGTAAGTTCTTTTACCAAGGAATCCGACGGAGCTCTTTGCCAATTGTCGGGAGGCACCAAGCTGAAGCTACAGGTGTGCGGGGATAATATTATCCGCGTCGTGTACATGCCGGCTTCACAAACTACAATTCCTGCGCCACAGGGTTTGGTGGTCGGGAAAACGTCTTTTTCTCCGGGCACTTTTGATGCAACGGACAATGGGACCGCTATTGTCGTAACAACGCCTAAAGTAACCGCAACGGTATCCAAAGCAACCGCGTTGGTAGCATTCTCGGCCTCAACGGGCGGCGCGGTGTGTACTGAAACCGCAAGGACGCTATCGGCGGTAACGAAGGGCGGCCAGGCAGGTTACTCGGGAACGCTGAACTTTAATTCTCCGGCCGATGAAGGAGTCTATGGGTTAGGAAACCTTTCTTTAAAACTTACTGCCTGGGGCAACAATGGAGGCACTAGCTATTGGGAAATTGTTCCTCCCGATCAGACTGGTCAATTAAATATTCGCCCCTTTACCTTTGATATGCATCAAGCCAATTGGTATGACGTTATCCCGTTTTTCATGACAACCAGCGGTTACGGCGTTTTGATGAATTTTTGTTGCCATGCAAAAAAAACAACTCCGCTTAACTTTTCCGCGGATTTTCTACTCAACAACAGTTGGGACTATTTTTTCATCTACGGTCCCCAATTCGATACGATTATTTCGGGATATCGCAACATAACCGGCCCGGCGCCTCTACCTTCCAAATGGGCGTTCGGCTATTGGCAATGTAAAAATCGATACGAGAGTTCGAGTCAGCTCAGTGGTGTTGTTGATACTTTCCGGTCAAAAAATATCCCGGTTGATTGTATTGTACAGGATTGGGAGTGGTGGACTAATGGCAATACCGGATGGGGAACTTTTGTATGGGATAGTCCCTATGCAAATCCGAAAACATGGATTGACAATATTCATACTAAAAATGCCCATTTGGCACTTTCGATATGGGAGACCTTCTCCGCCGGTACCCCGCATTACACCAGTCTATCTTCGCACCTGTTATCGTGCGTTTCCAACGGAGGTACCTTTTTAAATATTTTTGACTCGACTGCGGCAGGAACTTTTTGGGGCTATATGAATGATGTTTGCTACAGTAACGGTGTTGACGCTTGGTGGATGGACGCAACGGAACCGGAATGTGCCCAATTAACCGGAACAAAAACCGATTTGGGAGTGATCGACATGTATTCGAATGCTTATGCCCTTGCGTCCGCGAAAAGTATTTACGAACGCCAGCGCGCAGTTTCAACGGCCAAGCGGGTTGTTAATCTTACCCGTTCGTTTTATGCAGGACAGCAGCGGTTTGGAACCATGTATTGGAATGGTGATATCAGCAGCAGCGACATAGGAAACGTCGCTACTACGGTTTCCGGCGGCATCAATTCCTGTATGGCCGGAAACCCTTACTGGTGCTCGGACATCGGAGGGTTCCAGGCTAATAATGGCCCCTTGTCCGACGAAATTTTGACTCGGTGGTTTGAGGCCGGAACCTTTTTCCCAATTTTCAGAACCCATGGCACTCGCGCTACGGAAATTTACAATATGAACGCAGCGCCCAAACAAACCTGCACCTATTACGATATTTTACGATACCGCTTAATGCCCTATATTTATTCACTTGCATGGATGGTGACTAGCCAAAATTACACCATTACGCGGGCTTTACCGTTTGACTTTCCCAATGACGCGAGTGTCAAGAACATCGCCAACCAGTATATGTTCGGCCCTGCGCTTATGATTAATCCGGTTACCACCGCCGGGGCCAATAACCGAACCGTTTATCTGCCGTCAGGTACCTGGTACGACTTCTGGACAGGAGCATCGATTCCATCGGGAAATGTAAACGCATCCGCGCCGCTTCAGACAATTCCTATTTACGCCCGAGCCGGCGCGATCCTTCCCATGGGACCGAAAATCCAGTATGCCACGCAAAGTAGCGATCCTATCGAACTTCGGGTGTATCCTGGGGCCAACGGATCGTTTACGCTCTATGAAGACGAGGGAGACGGCTATAACTATGAAAGCGGCAAATACGCGACGATCCCAATAACCTATATTGATAAACCCCAAAACCTGATCATCGGCGCCAGATCCGGAAGTTTCACCGGCATGCTCGCCAGTCGCACTTTTAAAGTTGTTTTCGTAAAAGCCAACCACGGAATTGCCGATACGATAACCGCTGATCCTGATTTTACCCTCAACTATACCGGCGCAGCGACATCGACTACGGGAGTGCCGGTATCAATCCAAAACAACGCAATAGACAGGCTTCAGTCTAGTCTTACCCTCAAGACGGCCGAAAACAGCCTTGTTCTGTCGAAGGATTTTGCGGGAAAATCAAAATCAATCGGTGTCTATGACTTGGGAGGAAAATTGATCGCCATGAAGACCCTCACGGCAAATGCAATAAACCTGCGTAAGGATCTCGGCGTTCCGAGCGGCATTTATATCGTGAAAGTGAAGACGCTGCCGTAAAGGCGGTTTAATTTTGGGATTTTTTAGGGGCGGACCTCTGTGTCCGCCCTTATTTATTAAAGATAAGCGGTGTTTTAGATAAAAAACTTGAAGTCAGCTTTTTGTAGGTCCAAGGTTTGGTTTTACAACACGATGCGATTATGTCCGTGATATAATCTGTCGCGCATTTTTTGCACATCCGGGTCCGCCATGTACGAATCAAAATCCGTGACGCGGTCGATGATGCCCGCCGGAGTAATTTCTATGATTCTATTGGCAATAGTGCTTACGAATTGATGGTCATGCGAGGTAAAAAGGACCACGCCGTCAAATTCCGAAAGGCCGGTATTCAGCGCGGTTATTGATTCCAAGTCAAGGTGCCCCGTGGGTTCGTCAAGAATCAACAGATTGGCGCCCGAGAGCATCATTTTCGACAGCATGCACCGTACGCGCTCGCCGCCCGAAAGGACCGAAACGCATTTGAGCGACTCGTCCCCGGAAAAAAGCATACGTCCCAAAAATCCGCGTATAAAGCTTATGTCCGTGTTTTTCGTAAACCGGCAGAGCCATTCGATGATGCTTTTATTGCCCGTGAAAAAGGCCTGATTGTCTTTCGGGAAGTACGACGTGGTAATGGTGGTTCCCCAGGTTATGCTCCCTGCGTCGGGTTCGATATTTTTGGCGAGAATGTTAAACAGGGTCGTCGCGGCAGCGCCATTGGAGCCGATGAAGGCGATTTTGTCGCCCCGGTTGATGGTAAAAGAAAGGTCGCTCAAGTACAGCGTAATGTCAATTGACTTGGTAAGATGCTCGATGGCGGCGACGTTTTTGCCGCACTCGCGTTCGGGCTTGAACGCGACATAGGGAAACTTGCGGGACGAAAGGGGTATTTCCTCAAGCGTCAGATTTTCGAGAAGTTTTTTACGGGAGGTCGCCTGGCGGGCTTTGGACGCATTCGAACTGAACCGGGCGATGAATTCCTTTAACTCCGCGATACGGGCTTCTTTTTTCTGATTTTCGTTGCGTTTTTGCGTCAGCGCAAGCTGACTGGCTTGATACCAGAAATCGAAGTTGCCCGCGTAAATCTGAATTTTACCATAGTCGATATCCGCTATATGAGTGCATACTTTATTTAAAAAGTGACGGTCATGGGAAACCACGATGACCGTATTTTCAAAACGATATAAAAACTCCTCAAGCCACGTAACGGATTCCAGGTCGAGGTTATTGGTCGGTTCATCCAGGAGCAGAATGTCGGGATTGCCATATAATGATTGGGCAAGCAGGACACGGACTTTTTGACCGCCTTCAAGTTCGCTCATTTTTTTGGAATGAAGTTCATTGTCAATGCCAAGCCCGCTTAAAAGAACTGCGGCGTCGGCTTCCGCATCCCAGGCATTCATTTCCGCCATTGCCATTTCAAGTTCGCAGGACCGTTCTCCGTCTTTATCGGTCATTTCAGGTTTTGCATATAATACTTCGCGTTCGCTGAGAACATCGTAGAGCCGTTTATGTCCCATGATAACGGTTTCAAGCACCGTGTTGTTATCATAAGCAAAATGGTCCTGCTTTAGTACCGCGATCCGCAGCCCCTGGCCTATGATAACCTGTCCGGCTGAAGGTTCAATTTCCGAGGAGAGTATCTTGAGAAATGTCGATTTACCCGAACCGTTGGCCCCGATCAGGCCATAGCAATTGCCGGGAGTAAACTTAAGCGAAACGTCCTTGAACAGCGTTCGCTTGCCGAAAATAAGCGAAATATTGGATGTTGTCAGCAAAAAAACCACCTATAGCGAACCGTGCCATCACTATCGTCTTTTTATTGGTATGTCTGCAAGAAAAGAGGAATTGTGGGAAGAGTTCTTTTAAAATGACTGGGAAATACCTTTTCAGGGTTAGAAATATACTTTATGCGCGGAAGGGGTTGATGGGTTGATGGGGCGAACCTGTGTGTTCGCCGATATATTCAATATCTACTGCGCTAAAAACGTAAACGGATAGTTGCCTACCTTTTGTCCATTGGCCGTTACCCTAAGCACGTAAACCCCGGCAGGGCAAAAACTGTTTCCGTTCAGCTTGCCTTCCCATGAAAACTCATGAGAAGCGCTTGCGTCATAGTGTTGGGCGATCGAATGAACTTTTTTCCCACTCAGATTATACACTTCCAGGTCAATGCGTTCGGGAAATGAAGAAACCATAAAACTTACGGACTTAGACATTTCATGTCGCATAATCTTTACCTGTGCGTTTTGGCCATGAAGGGTTATGCTGTTTCCATTGTCAATGTTCGTTACTTTATCAAGACCCAGCCAAGTGATTGCAAGGTTCGAAGGTCTCACAATATTGCTGTGGGTTTTGCCCGCTTCCGAGATTGCTTCAACTTCCACGACCCCGGCGCTCGTGGCGTAGCGAGTGCGCGTCATGCCTGATTGTGGTTGATTTGCCTCCGTGCTTGTGGGTGTTTGGCTTACTCCCAGCACATTTGTCCATTGCTTGATTTCCTCGCCGAAGTTAACATAATTGAGTGTTACATCTGCCGTCCCGTGCCATACTTGCATTCTAGGGCGAGGGCCGGTATATCCCGGAAATGCTGCGCGTACCATATCACCCCACTCTGCGGCGGTATGCGTCACCTTGCCGGTTGCGCACGTAGCGCACCAACCTAAATTATCAGCCGCCCCACCGAAACAGCCAAAAGGTACGCCTGCAAAGGCCGTGCCTGCTTTAAAAACATCGGGATAGGAACCCAGCAGCACATTCGTCATCATGCCGCCCGATGAATAGCCTGCGGAGTATACCCGGGTTGAGTCCGCGTTATAAGTTTTAATCGCGTACTTGACCATGGAAACAATACCTAAAGCATCTCCACCCCCGTTGTGCGTCAGCGTCCCCGTGGAATGCACGTCAAAGCAACCATCCGAGGCCTTGGGATTATCGGGGTAAATAATAATAAAACCGTATTGTGTTCCATAGGAAGCCCAATCGTTGACGATTCCGTTCGCATTGCCGTGACAAGCATGGAGAGCCACGAGAATCGGCGGATGGGTTTTGACATTAGGCGGTATATAGATGTACATATTTAGATTGGTTGGGTTGGTCCCAAAACTTGCAATTTGCGTAACCGTAACGGCCCAGGATGGTATTGATGATAATAATATGACCGTTGCAATCAAGATTGAAGTCTTTAAAGAACGGAGGTTAGCCTTATTTTTCATGATTGCGGCTCCTTTTTAAAAACATATTGATTGTTTTAGCGCTATACTGAAAATGTTAAACAACTTATTAACCTAGATCAATATGGTAATATAGCGGTAAAATTTTCCGTCGAAGGATTTTATTTTAAAGGGGCCGGGTTTTCGTTGAACCTTTGTTCCACAAGGTAGTGGGTTAAAAAAGTATTTCCTGGAGCGCTGCGATTTATCAGGGGAAGGGCAACGTTATTTGAGTTAGCATTGAAAGACATTTTTAAACGCCTTTTTATCGTGCGTTCGATAGATTCCAAAATCTTTGTCGATACTCGCAATATATCCAATTTTCATTCGTTCACATAAAACAATAAGAGAAGCATCCGCGAAATCCATGGGAAGATCGGAATATTTTTCCGTAAGTTCGATAATTCGCAATAAGTCTTCCGTCGTAATATCGGCAAGGGTGACTCCCCCTCGTAATACCCATTGAAGGAAATCAATCTGGACGCTGACACTAAAATCTAGAAGATGAGATACTTCTGTAATAACCGCGAAATTGGAGAGCAGTTCCCCTGTAATGTTTTTGATAAACTCCTTGGCTTTTTTATGGAAGTATCTTTACAGTTCTGTTTCGTAAAGAAATAATCTTCGAGCCAACAAAGAGGTATGAAATTAATCCGGATAGGAATAATAAGTCTCTATGGATTTCCAGGGCAAATATTTATTGACGATGTGATTTGTTAATTGTTAATTCTTAAAATCAACTGAAGAGCCGGATGATGAATGGAGAATTGGAAGTAATTTGATATGCGCATAAATCGTTTTTATGCAGCTTTTGATTTTAATGCCCTTTGCCGTCTAATTTCTTTCATTGCGTCTCTATCAAAAACTTCCTCGTTACAGTTTTGACAAACCCACCGAGAGATATGTCGTATAAGTTTCCCATCTGCCAAAATCGTATCACTCATCTTTCTTAGCATGGCGATTTTTCCGCAATTTGGGCATTCAATTTTATTCATGCTATCTTGTGACTGACCTTTTTGATGAAATGAGGACATAAAAAATATCCTCTCCGTTTGATTTAACTATTTTCCCTTTTGTATAAATAGGCATGTCGTCATGCGTCAAGCCAATAATTATGTAAAGGTATTCGCTTTTTCTGCTTATTGGATTTTATGATTATTGTCAAGATATCCATAAAAACTCCAGGCGTATTTTTCAAAGATAGCCTTTGCATGGCGAATAATCAAGCAAATGCTATCAGCATTAACTTTATGGCAAATTACCAACGTTGAAAACTTAAAGAAACCGCCGAGTACATAAGTATGTACGGTGGTGTGAGAGGACGATGAGAATGAAGCGGTTGCTTCACTCTCATCTCCTACTTGATTGTTTTAATGAGGGCGGGGAGGCCCGCCTTAGGAAGCGTGATATTTTACTGTGTTTTTATAAATTGCAAAAAAGTACTTGTTTTATTTTCTAAGGAGCATTTTTAACACATCGAACGCTATAGCCATAATCTTCAGTATTATAAATAGAAAATGATGTTGTATTTTCAAATCTATATTCGTATATTTTACAACAATTTAATCCGGTTTCTGCTGGAGTAGAAGTCCACCACCATCCTTCGGTTCCCATTAGAGAGCATGTACCGCCATAATTGGATCCACCTGGCAATGCAGTAAAACCAGTGACATTTGTTCCAAGACCCGATACCCAATGCTGCGTTCCTGCTTCAGAGAGGCCAGAGCCGGAATTTTGATTTAATGAAAGCCATTCATCCAGTGTTGCCACATGCCACCCATCTGGAGCCAATTGGCCGGAAGTAGCGGCATACCCATTGTATAATACACCGTAAGCACCTCCGAAATCAGACTTTTGGCCAAAATTATAGTAACAACAACTACTTGATGTCGTAGCGTTGTTATTCCACTGGGTTGCATCTGTACGCAAAATTGAGGTACCGTTATTTAATGTTGTTGTTTTAAGATTTTCTACCATCCATGTACTACCGCCAATAACAACCGAAGTATAAATATTCCCATCTTTATCTTTTATTTGCCAATTAGCATTGAGCAATATTGATGCGGTAACCTTATTATTTATGAAATCCCATTTGGATGAACCATTGTACCATCCCTCTAAAACATATCCTGAACGGGATAATGAAGAAGCGGTCGGTTCTATCGCATATGAGCCTGAGGCAATCCATTGGGAAGGTACACTAGTTCCGCCTTGAGTATTAAAAGCCACTTCGCATAGGATAGCAAAGGTCGCGGTGACGGTTTTTGCGCCGGTCATGGTAATGGAGCCCGGATTTGTCGTGCCTGTCAAACCGCCGCTCCACCCGGTAAATTGATATCCCGCCGCAGGAACAGCGGTAAGCGTTACAACCGTTCCGGAATCATACGGCGATGTGCTAGGCGATTTGGTCACTGTCCCGTTCGTAGCGTTGATCGTGAGGGCAAATTGTTTGAGCGCAAAGGTCGCGGTGACGGTTTTTGCGCTGTTCATGGTAATGGAGCCCGGATTTGTCGCGCCGGTCAAACCGCCGCTCCACCCGGTAAATTGAAATCCCGGCGCGGGTACCGCGGTAAGCGATACGACCGTTCCCGAATCATATTGCGCCGCGTCAGGCGATTTGGTCACGGTCCCGTTCGCCGCGGTGATCGTGAGGGCAAATTGCTTGAGCGCAAAGGTCGCGGTAACGCTCTTTGCGCCGGTCATGGTAATGGATCCCGGATTGGCCGTTCCTGTCAAGCCGCCGCTCCACCCGGTAAATTGATATCCCGCTGCGGGAACCGCAGTGAGCGTTACAATCGTTCCGGAATCATACGGCGATGTGCTAGGAGATTTGGTCACTGTCCCGTTCGTAGCGTTGATCGTGAGGGCAAATTGTTTGAGCGCAAAGGTCGCGGTGACGGTTTTTGCGCTGTTCATGGTAATGGAGCCCGGATTTGTCGCACCGGCCAAACCGCCGCTCCACCCGGTAAATTGATATCCCGGCGCGGGGACCGCGGTAAGCGATACAGCCGTTCCTGAATCATACTGCGCCGCGTCGGGTGATTTCGTAACGGTCCCGTTTGTTGCCAACACAGTAAGCGCGAACGAATTTGGTGCGTTGAGTGTAAACGCGGCCGTGACCGATTTGGCTCCGTTCATTGTAATGGTTGCGGGATTAGCTGAACCTGTCAGGGCGCCGCTCCATCCGGTAAAATGGAATCCGGTTGCCGGCACTGGAGTAAGGGTTACGACGGTCCCCGAGTCATATGCCGTCAGATCAGGAACCTTGGTCACGCTCCCATTCGTTGCCGTAACGGTAAGCGCAAAGGTCACGTTCTGCGTCCACTTTGCATACAGCGTTACGTTGGCCGGACCCATGGTGAAGGTGGCCGCGGCGGCGTATGATGTCCCGCTTCCGTCATTCTTGGTGTTCCACCCGGCAAAGGTATAACCGGTGCGCACGAGAGTGCCGGTATTACCGGCGACCGTGACCGTCGCACCGAAGTTGTAATTAGCGCCGGCGGGAACGGCTCCACCTGTTTTTCCATTGCTATCGTAGCTTACGCTGAATTGCACCGTCATGCGCGCGGCCTTGCTCGTAACCTTGCCGCCGCTATTGGATACCACGCAGGTATAAGAACCTGTATCGGTTATGGAAACCGCTGTTATTTTCAAAATAGTTTTGGTCTCGCCGGTGATATCCGTCCCGTTTTTCTGCCATTGATACCCCAGCGTCCCTGCCCCGGTAGCGGCAACGGAAAAACTGTCCGGCTGCCCTGCCAGGACGGTTTGATCCACAGGATCAAGCGTTATCTTCGGCTTAGGGTTAGTGGTAGTAGTAGTATCATACAGAATGTGGAGCAGAAGCGTATCCCTGTTGGCTGTTAGCGTGCTGTCCACCGCGATAATCCTTATCGTGTTATAACCCGGCACAAGGCCTGTAACATTCGCCGACCAGAGAGAGTCCGCGCTTGCGGATTTTGTCATAGGCTGCGGGCTGCCGCTACCCATGCCATAGGTTATTGAGGCTACGCCGCTTGGGTCCTTGCAGACTACCTGGATGACAATTGCATTGCCGCTTACGCTTGCGCTGTCTTTGGCGGGAGAGAAAAGTTTTAACGTAGGGGCTGTTTTATCGTTATCGTACTTGATGTGTAGTATCGCGGAGTCCTTGTTCGCTGCCGGGGAAGCGTCGGTCGCAATCACCGTAACGGTTGAAGTTCCCGGCAGAAGTCCCTTGACCGTAGCGGACCAAACGCTGTCTGCAGTGGGGGACTTAGTGGCCGGAAACAAGATCGCGTCTATCTTCCATTGGACCGAGGCCACGCCGCTTGGGTCTTTGCTGACTATCTTGATAATGCATGAGTCAATACCTACTACGGTGTCTTTGGAGGGACTTGAAATTCTGACGATTGGCGCTACATTGTCGGCGATGGTGGAATCGTATTTGATATGCACGAAAAATGTGTCTTTATTTGTGCTAAGTGATGCGTCGGTGGCGATAAAAGATATGATATTGAGCCCGCTTTTCAGCCCAACGATTGCTGCCGTATACGTGCTGTCGGTATTCGAAATAGTGAACGTGTCAACGCCCATGGAGCATTTCACGCTTGCCACGCCGCTAACGTCCGTACATTGGATTTTAATTGAAAGCGCGTTCGAACTAACGCTCGCGCTATCGCCGGCGGGAGAAACAAGCTTCATGATCGGCGGCAGTATGTCGACGCCGGGGACATGGATATTTAATGCAATGGTCAATGTATCCGAAGCGCCTTTGGGGTCCTTCGCAATCATTCGCGAATACAACGCGCCGGTATCAGCCGGTCCCGGCGTAAAAGTATATACCGCTGATCCGTTGGTAACAACAATAGCGTTGCCATCCGGCGTTCCGGATAAAAGCGAGTATGTCAGTTCGTCGCCATCAGGGTCCATGCATTTATCGGACAGTGTTACCGTTATCGGTACTCCAGGACGTCCCACTTCATTTATTGTGTCTTTTTGCCACTTCGGAGCATGGTTGTTTGACGGGTCAATGACCCTAATGACCACGCGGGCGGTGTCGGACATGATCGGGTAGCCGTTGTCCTTGGCGATAAAAATAGCGGTGTCAGTCCCAAAAAAATCCTGCGGCGGAGTCCATAGGAATAATCCCGCCGAGCTAAAGACCGCGCCCGAAGGCGCTTTTAAAAGACTGATGATTATTGTTTGAGCCTTATCCGTGTCGGTTGCAGTCACCATTAAATTGAATTGTTGTCCAATTGAAATCGTGGTGAGCCCGGCGATGGTGATGGATGGTTTGAAGTTGGGAGGTTTTCCATAAATGATGACTTTTATCGTGTCGGAAGGGATTTTTGATGGGTAATTATTGATGTATGCAACGCCATAGATCATTTTAGTCCCGGTGTCGCTGAAACTCATGGAATTCCAGGAAATATCGGAAAATTTCAAGTTCGTAAGTTTGTAGAATGTTTTCAGCAATGAATCTTTTGAGTCGGGAACGACAAGCTTCAATTCCACGGAATCGAGATTCATGGGGAGATTGCTGGAAAATCCAACGGAGAAAACGTTGCCGACGGAATCCTTAATACTGATTGTGTCGGTAAATTGCCTGGAGTCGATTCCGACAAGGGAAAGCGTCGTTTTATCTTTTCCGTAAGGATCGGTGGGACTTGCGCAGGAAAAAAGAAACATCGCTATGAGCGGGAATAGGAAAATGGAAATCAGGAGTGAAAATGGACGCATGGGAAAGCTCCCCCTAAAGAAAGTTCATAGTTTAAATCGGTTTCATAATAACCTAAAATAAATTGCGACAATACCCTTGTTTGTGACGTACGTCACATTTATCAAATATTTTTATTTTTTTTCGTCCACAATAAAAATGGGGCGGACACACAGGTCCGCCCCTACGGGGAATGGTGTATTGTTTTTTGTTTTCGTAGGGGCGAACCTATGTGTTCGCCCCATGCACATCAATTAATATTTCAAACCAAATCCAAAGGCGAATTGCGGTGCGCCGCCTGATCCGTGCTGTTCATCCGCGTAATTAGTTCCCGTATTAATGGGAATTTGTCCATACGAGGCGGGCCACGTATTGGTTAATGTTCCGGTAAAATTGTACGTGCCGCCGTACAGAACATCAGCGATGCCGCTCCCCTGGCCGCCCGGCAGCCACGCTGCCACAAAGGCTGCGCATTTACTGAGCTCGGTGTCGATGATCAAAGGTCTGCCTGAAATAAGAATCACGATAACGGGTTTCCCGCTGTTAGAACAGGTCGTGATAAGGCTCCCTGCATTGTTGACATTTGTTAAATCGAGATTGTTGAGATTATCGCCATTACCCTCAGCATAGGGTGATTCACCAACCACGCAAACGACTTTGTCGGCGCCCGATAGGTTCGCTCCTGCCTGGTCATAGGTTACGTTTGAACCACCGGCATCCTGAAGACCCTTCAAAATAGTCGTTCCGACAATTCCAGTGGTATTGCCTGTTTTTCCCTGCCAATCGATGGTCCAACCGCCGCATTGTGCGCCTAAATCATTTGCCCATTGCCCGACAACCACGACTTTGTCCGTTGTCTTGAGCGGCAAGGCATTGTTCTGGTTTTTCAGAAGTACAAGAGACTCTCGTACTGCTTGACGGGCGATTGCCTGGCTTTGCGGGCTATTGATTTGAGCCCGTAGGGTCGAGTTGGATAAAGGAGTACTGAAAAGGTTCATGCGGAACTTTATCCGTAGAATTCGTTTTACGGCATCATTTATTCGGCTTAATGGAATGGCAGATCCTGCTTGGCTGACAATTGCACTGATATATTGAGTTACACTCGCTGCGCTTACAATCATCGCCATATCCATACCGGCGTTTATCGACTGGGCTACGCAACTATTAGTGTAATTCGATGAACCCGCAACGCACGCCTGGGGAATTGCGTCCCAATCGCTGACGCAGAAGCCGTCGAAGCCACAGTCCCTTTTCAGCATCTGGGTCATGGTCAGGCTGTCTAATGACTGAAACCACTTAGTGCCATTGTGAGTCCATGAACTATACGATGGCATCACCGTATACATTCCTTCGCGCGCGCAAGCGGCATATTGAGGCAGGTGTATCGCGCGCATGGTAGCTTCGGAAATATTGGTGGTCCCGCCGGCGCCGTTAATTCCATCGGTTGTTGAGCCGTCGCCGACGAAATGCTTGACGCTTGCGGCAACCGCGTACGTCCCCGTGTTTTGTAAACCGCGAACGTAGGCAGCGCCCATGAGTGAATTGATTTCGGGGGTTTCCCCAAAACCTTCATAGGCGCGGCCCCACTTCTCGTTACGCACTGATGCGACGCATGGCGCAAAGTTGAGACGGATGCCGCATGCGGCAGCTTCATTTGCGGTGATTTGCGCGATTTTTGATATGAGTGCGGTATCATGAGTGCATCCTAAACCAATATTGTGAGGAAAGACCGTGCATCCTTTAATAGTGCCAACGCCATGGACGCAGTCTTGTCCGTAAATCATGGGAATTTTTAAAGTTGAGCTGGTTAACATTGAATTCTGATAACGGTCGAGCAGGGTGGCCCATTCTTGAGGAGTGTCACCCGGCACATCCACCAAATCGCTGCCGCCGTTGAATATCGATCCGACCCCTAATGAAGCGTACTGGGCATCAGTTAATTGGCTCTTTCTAGCCATAGTCATTTGACCGGCCTTCATGGCAATTGTAAATGCAGGGAGAGCCATGATAGAGTCTACTTTGCGTTCAATCGCCGCTTCAGCGGCAGTACGTGTTACTACGATATCCCCGAGATTTTGGGTCGTGCCGATGGTTACCGATTGCGAAAGCGGAGTAAATTGAAACCGGTAAACAAGGAGATTGTCCGCAGAGGCGGTTGTTTTACTCAAAGAAATTGGGCCATTGGCGTCATAGCCGAGGCCGTCATTGCTGGCGGGTATTGCGTGAGAGTCGATTTTAATAATGGAAGTGGAAAGCGTTTCCGAGCCTTTGTGGATTTTAAGTATGCATAAGCCGGGAAGAGCGTTTTTATTCATGAGAACGGGCAGTGCGATGGAGTGGGATCCGGCGCTGAAAGGCTTATTGAGGAGTGTTGCCAATTTCTGGCCCGACAAGTCATATTGATCGATTTGCACTTTCTCGGTTAAAGCTGATGAAAAGCGCAAGTTTGCCCCGACAATTTGCATGGTTGACGAAACTTCGGCTCTTGGTGTTTTGGAAGTGGTTGTTGAAACCAACAAGGAAAACTGGCCTAGGGCGTCGGTATAGGTTACTGAGCCATTCGTTTTTAATGAAACGGAGGCGTTTGCAACGGGGTTTGGGGGAGTGCTGTTATCCACGACACGTCCGGTAAGCGTTGCGCCAAAGCCTGCACAATGAAAACCAAGGACGATTAGGGGAAAAATGAAACGGCGTGATTTCATAAAATGTATCCTCTGAATAGATTAGAAATAAATATTTATATCGAATATCAAAATAAAATAAATCCTGGCGACCTCACCTCTCCGATCGGAGAGGGGAGGAGGGGCAGGGTGAGGTCGAATGCGAAGCTCATCCCCCAGCCCCTTCTCCCATAAGGAAAAGGGGAGAAATGCAATTTAATAAAACTTTATATCTCTCCTTCTTATCTTATGCCCCCCTGAGCTGACTTTACAATCATAGAGCTATTACGTTCGCCTGCCGAAAAAAGTGTTGCAACATAGACGCCGGGTAGTAGCTTGGCCGCGGAAATCGATTCGACGCTGCCTTTGCTAATACCGGAAGTATTCATGATGGTCCGGCCTTGCATATCGAGCACGGTCAAGCGCCAAGCATAGCCGACGGGTACATCGCAAACTTTAAAATTTGTTCCGGCAAATTTAGCATAAGTTCCAAAGCTCCGAGTGATGGTTTCACTGCGGCGTGTTGGTACTGCAATGGAAAGATTCGTCACATTAATGCCGGTAAGACTCAACTTCGCTTTGTCGCCGGCAGCATCGACATCGTCGTATTGAACGGTTATGGATTGTGTGTCACCGGGAGCAAGTGAAAAGTAGTTCTCGTTAAAGTGCACCGGGAGAATTCTCGCTCCACTTGAAGTGCGCGTCAGCATAAGCCGGCATGCAACAGCGCAAACGGCGCTGGTGTTGACGACTTTACAGGTAATAGTATTTTCAACGCCGTTTTTGGAAGTAACCGCGGCGCCGCTTTGAACGATGGTTGCTTTGCCCATCGACATCATTGCACTCGTGCTGGAACCACTGATTGGTAACCAGTAGAAATTTTTCGATACCACTTTTCCCGATGCATCTTTAAGTTTAAGATCAAGAAAATATGGTGTCGAGGTACCCGCTGTTACAGCAAAAGAATTTGCGCTTCCGTCGGCAGGTATACTGCTTATTGCCTGTGAATTTTTCCAGGCTTGCGAACCATCAAGGTTATACGTTGTCGCTGAAACAGTATAATTACTTAATGGACTCATTGTATTATTGAAAACTTGAATATTGGAGCTCGCGGGACTATAATATTGAACATGAATCGGCTCAGCACCCTTCTGGCTGCCATACATTGATCCGGTCCCTTCCATGTAATAATCATAGGTCTGCCATACCGTGCTCGGCCAGACGCAATTGGACATCCATAAGAGTAAACCGGTTGCGCCATTGAAACGTTTTGACTGAAGTGATTCAAAAGCCGCCCGTAGTTCGTCATAGTTTAGTAATTGGGCCTTAACGCTGAAATCTTTCATATCCGAAGGCGCACCCCAGATTGCTGATGCGGCGGCAGTATAATCCGCAGGAGTTTGGTTTCCATGGCAGTAGTTATGATAAGTCCAGAAATTGTTAATAGGCCATTGTCCATTCAAAAACATATTTAAAGACTCAATATTCGGCACGGTTTGAGGTCCGAATTCAGTATGGAAACCGGTAATTTTTTTATAAACATTCTCACCTGACGTCAAGGGAGTCCATGAATACGGACCACCGCTGTGGGCTCCGTCGCTTCCCGAAGATGGTTGTACTCTTCGTGTACCGTCGTAGGTAGTATGAGCACTCTGCAAATAGGCAAGCAAGGGCGGATTCGCCACGGTTTCGTTTCGGGCGTTCCAGATTGCTATACAGGCATGATTGCGCGTCCGTAATATTTTATCCAATATATTGCTTTCAAAAAGGGGTTGATCGATTGCTTCAGGACCGTCTCCTCCTCCTTTAAGATCGCCATAGGGTGACCAGAAATCAGACCAGACGATTATTCCATATTTATCGCATAACTGATAAAAAGGCTCATTGTCCGTCATCCCGAGCCAGTCACGAATAACGTTAAAATTCATTTCCTTATGATACCGTATCTTGTTTTCTGTTTTGTGAATATCCCATCGCTTCATGGCGTCGTCCATACCCCAATTACCGCCCCTGCATAAAATGCGCTGTCCATTGCACTTGATGACAAGACTCGAAGAGGCATCAAACGACCACTCGCGAACGCCGAAATCAAATGTCGTGGTATCCGAAACTGTTCCACCATCAGGGGTAAATGCAATATTGCAGGTGTAAAGATTCGGGTCGCCATAACCGTTGGGCATCCACAATTTCGGACTGGTCATATTCAAAGGATCAAAGGTAACAGTCAATGATCCGTTCGCGGGAACAGATACGGTTTTGGCGGTAAATTGCGTTGTGCTGTTTATGTTTGCGGTAGCTGAACCGGATACTGCCGCGCTGGTTGCATTCAATAGGGTTACTTGCAATGGAACCGTTGCGCTGGATGTGCTTACATTAGTGGTCTTTATCCATGGGTTTCTGACTGCCACAGGTCCGGTAACTTTGATATATACCGGCTTCCAAATGCCCATGTCACGATCCGGAATTGTCGGTATCCAATCCCAACCTTGAGAAGCGATAAAGGTTGGTCCATCACCCGATAAAACTCCTCCATTAGTGCCGCACTCGGTGCCTAATTGGGCTGTATGATAAACTCCCGGGCTATAGGATCCTCGGATTTTAACGGCAACGCAATTGGCGCCGGAAGTAACCTTATCGGTAATATCGAATTTACCGCCTTTAAAGGCGCCAAGCATGGTGCCGACTGATTTGCCATTGACATAAATGTAAGCCTGGTAGTTGATGCCTTCGATGTTAAGCCACACGCGTTGACCGGCGGAAAACGTGACATTAAAGGTGGAGCGAAACCAGTACCTGCGTTGTTGCGCTGCAATATCGGGGACCTTACTGAGATTTATTCCCGTATAAAGGTCGGTGTATCCGCTTACTCCCTGATCTTGAAGCGTTGAAAGCACCGTTCCCGGCACCGTGGCTTTGTACCATCCGCTTGTTGAAAATGTTGACGTTGAAATCCCCTCACCGGTTTTTTCAGTTACCGCTGAGCTATCTTGCATTACCCATCCGGTAACTTCAGTCATTTGCTGCGCAAATGCGGTGATAGTTACAAGTGCGAGATATACCGATATTTTTTGAAAGCCTTGCATGGCGTTTTCCCCCTTCTTTGGCTGAAATAATATATTATCGACCTGAATTCGTCGTTACCATTATCTTTGCACTATACGTTTCCACCTCGGATTTAATGGTCGCTATATAGGCGCCCGGCCGTAATCCCGCGGCATTTACGATGATTTCACCTTTTGTTCCAATACCGTCGACTTTAAGAACCGTTCGTCCACTGATATCCAGCATGACGACATGCCAGGCTTTGCCGGTTGGAATGTTGAATATTTTAAGATTTCTTCCGGTCCAACGGCCGAACATCCCAGATTTCCTGACAATTGAACCGCCGCCGCGGCGTATGCCCGCCGGGTTGATATCAATAGTAGTATAGTCGACGTTAATTCCGGTTATACTTAGTATCGGATAATCACCCTTGGTATCGGCGTCGTCGAACTTTACCGATACGAATTGCGTATCGCCGGGAGCGAGGGAAAAGTAGTTATCATTATAATGCACCGGCAGCACCCTTATATTGGTATTCCTTGTTTTAAGCATGAGACGGCACGCCACAGCGCAAACCGCGCTTGTGTCCACGATTTTAAAAGTAATAGTATTTTCCGTGCCGGTTTTTGTCCACTCGGCGTTTGCCGTGGATACAAGGGTTGCCTTATTTATGGTCAGCATCTGGCCGATGCTGGTCCCGCTGTTGGGGAGCCAGTAAAAATTTTTCGACACTAAATTCCCGGATGCATCCTTGAGTTTCAGGTCAAGAAAATAGGGCGTTGAAGCGCCCGCGGTGATACCGAAGGAATTGGCGCTAGAGTCGGCGCCGACATTGATCGCGGCACTCTTGTCCCAAACTTTTATGCCGTTAAGATTATACGTTGCCGCCGAAACCGTATAATTGCTGATAGCTTGACGGGTATTGTTGATAACCGAAACGTTATTTGAACCATAATACATGACATGAATCGCTTCTGATCCTTTCATGGAGCCATACATGGCCCCCGTGCCTTCAAGATAGTAATCGTAGGTTTGCCACATGAGGCTTGGCCATACGCAGTTCGACATCCAAAGGAGCAAACCTGTCGCGCCATTGAAACGTTTGGCTTGGAGGGACTCAAAATAGGCCCGGTAATCATCATAATTCATGAGCTGGGCTCTGTCGCCGAGCTGTTGGGGGGTCGTGGGATTGCCGAAAAGAGTACCCATCGCACTGGCATAATTCATGGGATAGCCATTCCCTTGGCAAAAATCATGAAAAGACCAATACGGATTGGTATTCGACATCGGCAATATGTTGGCTTCGGGCATTGTCGCCACCATGCTTTCATATGACATCACGGTGGGGCCGCCGAACTCGGTGTGGAATCCGGAAAGGTTCGCCAAACAGTTTGCCGGGCTCGTATACGTATAGGGACCGCCGCTATGGACGCCGTCGCTTCCGGAAGAGGGCTGAACTCTACGCGTTCCGTCGAGGGTGTCGTTGTAATTTGTCAATGCGGATAGAAAAACCGCTGTCGGGGTCGTCTCGTTACGGGCGCACCAAACCACTACGCATGCGTGATTGCGAACCCGGTAAATTTTATCTTTCATATTCGCTATATAATTGGTCTGATCATCCACTGCGACAGGTTGGTCGGCCGAATGCGGCTCCCAGAAATCCGACCAGACCATTTGTCCATACTGGTCGCAAAGATCATAAAACGGCTCGCGATCGGTCGAACCGATCCAGTCGCGGATGACATTAAAATTCATCTCTTTGGAATATCTTACTTGAGCCTCAAGCCGGTGCAAATCCCACCGCTTCATCCCTTCATCCATCCCCCAGTTACCGCCTCTAGCTAGGATTCTTTGTCCATTACAACTGATGATAAGGCTGCCGGAGGATGTTGAATACCCATATTGTCGAACGCCGAATTTAAATGAAAGAGTATCAGAGGGCGCTGTGGCGCCGGTAGCGGTAAAGGAAATATTGCAGGTATACAGGTTCGGGTCGCCGTAACCGTTTGGCCACCATAATAGTGGATTGCTCATAGTCAGACTTGGAAAAGTAACGGTCGCGGAACCTTTTGCCGGTACTGAAACCGTTTGGTCGGAAAACTGTGTGGAGCCGTTTACATTGGCTTTTGTCGTGCCCGAAACCGCCGTCGTATCCGAATTCACCAAAGTTACTTGTAAAGGGACCGTTGCGCTGGAAGTACTTACATTAGTAGTCCGAATCCAAGGATGTCTGAGCGCCACCGGACCGGTGACTCTCACATATACAGGTTTCCAAATACCCATATCACGATCGGGAATGGTCGGCATCCAGTCCCAGCTTTGGCTTGCCATGAAAGTAGGACCGTCTCGCGACATGACGCCTCCGTTGGGACCGCAATTGCCGCTCTCCTTATGGTGGTAGGTTCCCGGATAGTAGTTGCCTCGGATTTTTACAGCAACGGTATTCGCTCCTGAAGTTGCTAAATCCGTAACATCGAATTTGGCTTCTTTAAATGCCCCATACATTGTTCCAACTTGCGTTCCATTGACAAAAATGGTGGCAAAATAGTTGATGCCGCCGAATTCGAGCCAAACGCGCTGACCCGCGGCGTAGGTTAGGTTAAACGTGGAACGGAACCAATATCTTTTCTGCGCGGCCGCCAAATCCGGCATGTTCACCATGTTTTGGCCATACCAGGGATTTTCAAATCCGGATACTCCTCTGTCAACGAGGGTTTGCAAAACCGTACCGGGAACCGTGGCCGCGTACCATGAGGATGCGTCAAAGGACGACGCTGAAATCGCGTCACCGGTGGTTGCGCTGACGGCCGCGCTGTCCTGCATTTTCCAATCCGTGACTTCAGAGACTTGCTGAGCCCAACTCGAAACGGCAAAAAACCCCAAGAATAAAACTGTTTTTCGCAAACGATGCATATTTTTCTCCTCTATGGCGTGTTTATTTTTAATTCGATATTAAAAACGTCTATTCTCCTAAAATCCATATTCAATTTTTGCCATCCATCCCCAATTTCTAAACCCATCCATTGCCTCTTCCGCATCGCCGTTTGTTCCTCCCGTAAGCGTGGTTGTAAGAATAGTATGATCTCTTGCAGCCTGGAAAACGAGTTTTGCGTTGTTGAAAAGGGTCTTTTTAGCATAAACGGACCAATGCCATGCTCCGCCATAGGGATCAATGCGGAGTCCTTGTTGAAGCATGACACTGTATTTAGTCGGATTTGGAAGTTCTTTGTAACCGCCTATTGTGGGGTATACGCTCCAATAGCTATTGGCGAAATTATTATCCCACCATTCCGCTTCAAGCGAAAGTACATCCAAAACTTTAAACGTCGGAATATTAAATCCCATGGAAACCGGTATCCGCTTTAAAATATCATTGTAGCCAGGATAAAAAGCGCTCGTTGAAGCATAGGTGGAATTCATCGGATAGTTTTTCAATCCGTTCAGACATGCTTCACCATACAAGCGAAAATCATTGGGGCCCCAAAACTCAAAGGGCATAAACCTTTTAAAATCGAGCGCGACGCGAAACATCAATTTTGTTGACGCAAAGGTAAAATCGCATCCTTTTTCCTGGACCCCCGGCGGCGGATTGGTCATTTGGTCATCAACGGCGAAAACCCTGGCTCCCATTACGCCTGCGCCGAAATCGGCGAACTTCAGCAGATTGTAGTTTACAAGGAGCGAAATGGAAAAGTCCCGGAGGGGCCATAGGTACGTCTCACTTGTCAAAAGGAAATCCGCTTGCAGGGAAGGTAAAGGCTTGCCGGTTGCGTGGAAGCCCAGCAAACGCGTGTAACATGCGTCAAAGGTGGTGGGAAGATATTGGGGATACGAATTGATGCGTAAGAGGTAATCTCCGAAGTTGCGCGCGTCGGGGTTATACTTAAATGGAAAATATCCCACTCCGAGTTTAAGATAGGGATTGTCGGCATCACCAAAAGAGTAGTCTCCCTCTAATTGAGACGGATACCACTTAAATCGCGCTTGCAAATAATCAAAGCCGAATCCGCTTCCATCGCTGGGCAGACTGTAGGGGAATAGCATCGCGCCCTCTCCCGCGAGAGTCATACTGAGCCCGTTGTTGCCCTTAACGGCAACGCCTATTTGCAATAAACCTTGTTGGTTCCAATAATGGTCTAATCTGCCTTTATTCGTCTCAGTAATGTTTTTTGCCCAGGCATACTGTCCCATTACGATCTGGCCGAATTCATACGAACCCATTCCAAAAAGCCGAGTTTGTAATTCAACCTGATCCGACTCTTCGGCGGCCCAAACCGCGCCAGTCCCGATCCCTACCATCAACAATGCCATCACGCTCATTCGATGTAGCGTCATTTTATTTGCTCGTCTCTTTCTATCACCCTCGCGGGTGGTAATGAAAAAATGGTGCTCCCTATTTCCCCGAAGGTTTATAAGGTAGTCTATAATATATAATGGGTTTAATTTATTGCCGGTTAGACTTTTAAAAATTAACTTATTTCGTTGAACTTATGTTCCACAATCTGAGATCTCGCCTCGCCTGCCGAAGCAGGCCCCCCTCTCCTCTGGGACGACCTTTGAAAGTGGTCGAAGGGCCAGAGGGGAATGTGGGGTGAGGTCTGAAAATTACGCCGTTACCTTTTTCGGTATATGACCTTTCCAACCATAATAAGCCAGATAGCAATAGCAAATGATCGGCAAAACGAACGACCAATGATACCCATGCATGATATCCGCGATTTTTCCTTGCGCCAAAGGCACGAGGGCGCCGCCAAGGATCATCATCACCAACAGCGACGATCCCTGCGAGGTATGCTGGCCAAGACCCTTGATGGCAAGGGTAAAAATGTTCGACCACATGATTGAATTGAACAGGCCGACGCCGATGACCATCCACAAGGCCACCTTTCCGCTGGTAACCATGGTGGCGATCAGGAGCGCTGTCACGGTTATCGAAAAAACGAGGAGCGTTTTTCCCGCATGCGACCTTCCGATAATGAAGCCGATGAACTGGACGGCCATGAGCGGAATAAACGGCACGACGTTGCCGAATCCGAACGGCGCGCCCGACTTGACGCTCTCGAAATACACAATGCCGTAAATCAGCAAATAGGACGCGATGGCCGTCACCAGCATTTTCATATACATCGACGTCGGGCTTTTATTCTCTCCCAGCGAAATGGCGCCCAGGAAACGTCCGATCATCGCGCCGCCCCAGTAAAAGGCGAGAAACGATTTCGCGGTGATTTCGGGAAAGCTGACGACTTCCTTCGCGTAATTAATGAAGAGGCTTCCGATGCTCACCTCCGCTCCTACGTAAACGAAAATCGCGACCATGCCCAACACAAGGTGCGGATACTTGAGCGCGCCGATGCCTTTTTCAATTTGCTCATGGCTGATGAACTGGGGCAAATGCGTGAACTTGATGAGCAGAGCAAGGAGCAGAAAAACCCCCGCGAAAACGAGATAGGGGAGTTGTACGCCAAGCGCGGTCATGGGAAGGCCGGTATCGGTAAGCACCGGTTTGCCCGCGGCATTGAGCAGCGGAGCGCCTATTTTAGCGAAGAAATGGAACACTAAAAAACCGCCGATGATGGGCGCTATCGTGGTTCCGAAGGAGTTGAAGGCCTGAGAAAGGTTCAACCTGCTCGACGCTGTTTCCGGTTTGCCAAGCAATGCCACGTACGGGTTCGCCGCTATTTGCAGGAGGGTAAACCCGATTCCCAGTACGAACAGCATGGCCAAAAAAAGGCCGTATTCCCTGATCGCGGCGGCCGGATAGAATCCGGCGCAGGCGATGGCCGAAATGACAAGTCCGAGGAGGAGCCCGTTTTTATATCCCATTTTACTCATGGGGTCGCCCCAGATCACCGAAATGATGAAATACACGACCGAGCCGATGAAATACGCGCCGAAGAACGTAAACTGCACGAACATGGACTGGAAACGGTCCAGCTCGAATATTTTTTTAAGGAAGGGAATTAAAATATCGTTGAGGACGGTAATGAAACCCCACATAAAAAAGAGGGTAGTGATGACGATAAAAGCGCCGCGGTAGCTTTTTTCGTCGTTGCCGTTGGCCACTGCGGTTGCGGCCGGTGAAGCGGTAATGGACATGACGGTTCCCCTTCGGTTAAAGTATGGAAAATATTGTTATTCTATAATCTACAATCCGCAATGAATACAGCAAAAGTTTTTTTTGATGCGGTAGAATGCAAAAGCGGTATTGTAAAATCGGCGGTTTCCGAATTTCCCGCGCTCATACCCTCCTCGAAGTATGTTTATTAGTATTACGCAGGAGCTCCTTCATTGACGCATATCTACATCGACGCCGACGCTTGCCCGGTAAAGCAGGAAACCTATAACGTCGCCCTGCGCTACGGACTACAAGTGACGCTTGTCGCAAACTCGCGGATGCGGACCCCACCGTATAGTTGGCTTAAGCTTATCGTTGTCGACGATCAGTTCGACGCGGCTGATAATTGGATTGTCGAAAATATCGCTGAAAACGATATCGTGATTTCAGGGGACATTCAATTGGCGGCTCGTTGCCTGAAAAAAGGCGCAAGCGCGCTCGGCACGACGGGCAATGAATTTACGGATTCGAATATCGGCAATGCCCTGGCTTCACGGGAGCTCCTGGCGGGGCTGCGCGAATCCGGGGCGATCATGGGAGGGCCCGCGCAATTCCAGAAAAAGGATCGGTCGAGATTTCTTCAAAACCTGGACAAGATAATTCAAAGAATCCGGCAGGCAAGCGGGAATTTTCACCCCGAACATCGGTTACGAGCATGACGCTCCATCTCCTTGATTTGCTTCCTTCCCCCGGTGAGGCGGACAGCGGCATGCTGCTGGACCGGTTTCTCGGCTACGTGGATGCGCGCGGTTTGAAACTGTACCCAGCCCAGGAGAGCGCGATCCTGGAATTATTCGAAGACAAGAACGTGATTCTCAATACTCCCACCGGATCGGGAAAATCGCTTGTTGCCATGGCGGGCCATTTCAAGGCGCTCTCGGAAGGAAAACGCTCGGTGTACACCTGCCCGATCAAGGCGCTGGTCAACGAAAAATGGATGACGCTGTGCCGCGAGTTCGGGCCCGATAACGTGGGTCTCAGCACCGGCGACGCATCGGTCAATCGCGACGCGCCGATCCTCTGTTGCACGGCGGAGATTCTCGCCAACATCGCTTTACGGGAAGGCGCGCGCGCCGACGTGCAGGAAGTGATTATGGACGAGTTCCATTATTACGCCGACCGCGAGCGGGGCGTTGCCTGGCAGGCGCCGCTGCTCACACTGCCCCAGGCGCGGTTTTTATTGATGTCGGCAACCTTGGGAGATACCGCCTTTTTCGAGCAGGAACTGACGCGGCTGACCCAACGTCCTTCGAGCACGGTTCGTTCCGCGGACCGTCCGGTGCCTTTAGCCTTCTCCTATGCCGACACCTTGCTGCCCGTTACCGTGCAGACGCTCATCGACGAGGGAAAGAGTCCGGTGTACATCGTTCACTTTACCCAGCTCGATGCTGCCCAGAACGCGCAGAATTTCACCAGCATCAAATTGTGCTCGCGGCCGGAAAAGGAGGCGATCGCGGCGGCGCTTGTCGGTTTTAAATTCAACAGCCCTTACGGGCCTGATATCAGACGGTGGCTGGGGCAGGGAATCGGCGTTCATCACGCGGGGCTGCTGCCCAAATACCGTGTGCTTGTTGAGCAGCTTGCCCAAAAGGGCCTTTTGAAGGTCATCTGCGGAACCGACACCCTGGGTGTAGGCATCAATGTACCTATTCGTACCGTCCTGTTTACCAGGCTTTGCAAATACGACGGCCAAAAAACCGCTATTCTCAGCGCGCGCGATTTTCACCAGATAAGCGGCCGCGCGGGCCGCAAGGGTTTCGACGATGTGGGATGGGTGGTTGCGCAGGCGCCTGAATATGTGATCGAAAATATTCAACTTGAAGCCAAACGGGCCTCTACCGGGAAGAAGGTCGTTAAACGCAGGCCGCCCGATAAAAATTTCGTGCAATGGGATAAAACAACCTTTAGCCGGTTGATCGCGGCCAAACCCGAACCGCTTGCGTCGCGGTTCCAGGTATCGCACGGGATGCTGCTCAACGTACTCGGCAGGCCCGATGACGGGTGCGCGGCGCTTAGGGAAATTATCAGCTCATGTCATGATCCGGCCAAACTCAAGGAAGCGCATCGAAACCGCGCCTGGCAACTGTTCCGGTCGTTGGTAGATCGCCGGCTCATCGAATTCGTCGCGCCCGGTTCCGGCGGCGCGAAGCTGCGCGTCAATGTCGAGTTGCAAGAGGATTTCTCTTTGGATCAGGCGCTGTCGCTTTATTTACTGGATACCATTCCTCTTTTAGACGCGCAATCGCCGGACCACGCCCTTGATGCGCTCACCCTGGCCGAATCGATCGTCGAGGACCCCGATTTCATTCTACGCAAGCAACTTGACAAAATAAAAGACCGGAAAATGGCGGAAATGAAAATGAACGGCGTTCCGTATGAAGAACGTATCGAGGAACTGGAAAAGCTGGAATATCCCAAACCGAACCGCGAATTCATTTACTCGACATTCAATGCGTTTTCCGATAAACATCCATGGGTCGGGCAAGAGAACATCAGGCCGAAATCCATCGCACGCGAAATGTTCGAAACATTCAGTGCATTCGGCGACTATGTGCGCGCCTATGACCTGCACCGGGCGGAAGGACTTCTGCTGCGGCACCTCAACTACGTCTACCGCGTGCTGGCGCAGACCGTTCCCGACGCGGTTAAAACCGACGAAGTACGCGAGATCGAAACGTACCTGGGGGCAATGATACGGCAGACCGATTCAAGTATTTTGGACGAATGGGAAAAAATGCGCGATCCGCTGTATCAGCGTGAGGAGACGCCGCCGGTGAGGCCGCCGGGCGCGGAGGAGGCGGATCGGGATATAACGCGCGATGTCAAGTCGTTTACCGCGGCCGTCAGGACCAGGATCTTCGCGTTTCTGCGCGCGCTGACGATGCTTGACTTTGAAAAAGCGCGGACCGCGCTTTACGGGGAAAATGCGCCGCCGGAGGTTGAAAGCCTTGACGCGGATAGCGAACCGGACTGGGCGCCGGAGCGTCTGCGCGAAACCATGGAACGGTATCGTCTTGACCACGGGTCCATTCGCCTTGATCCCGAGGCGCGCAATATACGTCATACCTATGTTACGCCGGCTGAGGACAAAAAAAGTTGGCGTGTTGACCAGGTACTGGTTGACTCCGACGAAAACAACGACTGGATCGTCCGGTTAGAGGTCGATCTGGTCTCATCGCGTGCAATCGGCGTGCCGATGATCAGATTGAAAAAAATCGGGCCGATTGAAGGATAAAGCGGGTATAAAAATGAGGGATCGGTCAGTTACCGTATCCGACCTTCGGCGGGTTCGTTTTTTCGTTCCATGATCCCTCCGAGTACTCATAGTGTTGACCACGTGGTCAACACTATGAAATCCATTTCCCAAGAAAAGATAAAAATTTAAAAACGTTCACGTATATTAAGCCACTATATAATTGATAAGCCTGCTCCTTATTGATGGATCAGGTCATGGATAATTTAATAAAGGGGTATATTGTGCGAATACAACGCTTCATGACTTTGGTTGCCGTATTGTGTCTGACGTCATTTTCCTCCACGGGAACGCTTAAAGGAATAGTCAAGGATTTAAATACTTCAAAACCCATTGCGAATGCCCTTGTGCGATTGGTTGAAAAAGGATTAATAGATACAACCGATGGTAACGGTAATTTTCAATTTTCTTCTTTTCAGGTATCCATTCTCCCAAACGGCGTTTTAAAAAATTCCCGGGTTCAGCCTCATTATATTCCCGGCAGGGGAATCATTTTCGCTAATAAAAATCAAAGGAATATTAAGGCGGAAATTTTCAGCCTTTCAGGCAAGGTGGCGGCCGTGCTCAATAATTCCGTTCTTGAACAAGGGATTTGGTCCATGCCTCTCGGCAATCTCGCGAAAGGAATGTATATAGGCAAAATAAAATCTCCCGATGAATTAAATACATTTCGATTGGTGAACGAAAGCGGAAACCAACGCGGTATGCCGGTTAAAATCGGAGACCTTGGCGGCGGTTTGGCCGGCATTTATGTATCAAAGAAAGCGGCGTCCGCAGCCGGAGTCGATTCAATAATAGCAAGCAAACCCGGATACTATCCCGAAACGGTTTTATGGAATGAAAAACCTATCGATAGCATTTCAATATTTCTCAGGGATACCGGATCAACCCAACAAGGCGCCACCGTTAGAACAATCATTCCGTTTGATATGGATTGGCTCTTTTACAAAGGCGACGCCTCCGGCGCCGACAAGGCATCCTACGCCGATGACTCGTGGCGCCCTTTGAACGTGCCGCATGATTGGAGCATTGAAGGGCCATACGATCAGAACGCCCCGACCATAGGCTATGGCGGGTATCTTCCCGCGGGCATCGGCTGGTACCGGAAGCATTTTACCCTTCCGTCTACCTTGCAGGGCCGCCGTATTTTCATAGAATTCGACGGAGTAATGGCCAACAGCACCGTGTATATCAACGGCGTGGCTCTTGGAACCCGTCCCAGCGGCTATATGACGTTTCGCTACGAGATCACGGGACAAGCGAATGTGGGAACCGCCGAAAACGTGATCGCGGTAAAGGCCGACAACTCGGTTCAACCCGCTTCGCGATGGTACACGGGAGCGGGCATTTACCGCCACGTCAGGATCATCGCCGTCAATCCGGTTCACATTGATAAATGGGCTACGTTCGTGACGACGCCTGCCGCCGGCGCGGTTCATCTGCAGACCACGGTGGTCAATCAGGGAACTTCGGCCCAAAGCGTGACCGTGCAAGCCACGGTCATCGATCCAAGCGGAGTGAAACTTTCTCCCGTCACATCAACCGCGCAGAATATCGCGGCGGCCGGTTCGGCGGACTTCGCCATCGATATACCGGTCGCGAGCCCCCAGCTTTGGAGCCTTGAATCGCCGAATATGTACCAGGTTTTAACGACGGTGCAATCCGGCGCTGCGGCTTTGGATGATGAAGTGACTTCGTTCGGAATACGGACAATCAAGTTCGACCCCGAAACCGGATTCCAGCTCAATGGGAAAACCGTTCGGCACAAGGGAGTCTGCCTGCACCACGATGTCAGCGGACTTGGCGCGGCCGTGCCCCAACGCGCGATGCAACGCCGCCTGGCGATACTCAAAACACTGGGCGTCAACGCGATCCGAACGGCCCACAACGCAATCGCGCCCGAGGTGCTGGACCTTTACGATCGGATGGGGTTCCTGGTTCTGGATGAGTTCTTCGACGTGTGGACCGGGCACAAATACAGCATGCCGGGCGATTACGCCGCCTATTTCAATAAAACAGATCCCGCTACCAACAAAAAATGGTATCAGACGGATTTAAACGATGTCGTCAGGCGCGATCGCAACCATCCGAGCGTTGTTTTCTACAGCATCGGCAACGAGATTCGCGATAATATCGACACTCGTGTGCCCATCACGAAAGACATGGTGAGCATCTGCCATACGAACGACCCCACCAGGCCGGTCACGCAGGCGCTCTTCCAACCCCAACAAGCCGGCGATTATCCGGGAGGAACGCTGAACATCCTCGATGTCTTTGGCGTCAACTACCGCACCAGCGAGCTTCTGGATGCAATTACCCAGACAAGCCCTCACCATGCGGGCGTATCGACCGAGATGGGAATGAACCCCGGCGAGTGGTCCAGCTTTTACGGAAAAAATCCACAGATCGTCGGTGAATATCTTTGGACAGGCGCTGATTATTTGGGCGAATCCCCCAATAGATGGCCCGTTATCGGCGGAGGCAAAGAACCTACGGGATCAGGATTGGTCGACCGCATGGGAGCAATCAAAGACGCGGGGTACCAGTACGCGGCGATTTGGGCCGCCAAGAGTGTAACCCCCCCGAAAACGTCAACCGGTCCGGCGGTAAAAGTGCTTTTAACCGTGGATCACGCTACGATAACGACCGACTTGAACGATGTTGCGTATGTCAAAGCTTCGATCGTCGACGCCACCGGCACGGTTGTTTCCAGCGCAAGCAATGCCGTGAAATTCGACCTGACCGGCGCCGCCGGAGAGATCAAGGCGGTCGACAGCGGGAACAATCAGGCGGAATCCTACCGCGGCAACAGCCGGAATGCATGGAATGGAGTGTGTTACGCGGTCGTTCAAATGAAAACCGCCGGATCGGTTACCGTTACCGCTTCGTCGGGAAGCCTTACGGGTTCCTCGGTCACCGTGACCGGCGTGAATGCTCCGTTTGTTCCTTGTAGCGGAAACTGCGATTAAACGGCGGTTTATTTAGTTAAAAAAAATGCCGACGTCAATACGCGCTTGTTCGCATCCGTAATCGACACAAGCAACTTACCTGTCGGAAAATCCGCTGCGGAAACGGCGATACGTCCATTGTTCGCCATGACCGGCGCGGAATAAATTCTTTTTCCGGAAACCGTGAATACGTCCATGGAACTTGGGTTGCGGACGAGTGAGGCGGACCATAGTACGGAAATGCGGTTTTTTACGATAGTGATTTTCATGCCGTTATTGGTTTTATTCGATGGCGATTGACGTATCGCCGAATTATCGGTCGTTGACGATAAAATTACACCGAATCGTCCAACGGCCACGAAGGTATTGTTTCCGTAAGCCACTGAAGAGAGTATTTTCGAAGTACCCGAATTTTGTGGCGTCCAATCTACGCCATCAAGAGTTGTCGCGATCATGCCGCCATCCCCAACACCCACGAATTGGTTATTGCCGAAAACCGCGGAATAAAGAATATACTCCTCAATCGGGGTTTGTTTTATCCAGCTCGCTCCGTCGGGGCTCGTCAAAACTATCCCGTCACTCGCTCCCCCCTCGCCTAACGCTATGTACACGTTGTTGGCATAGGTCACGTAAGAGAGAGAGCAATAATCCCCCGTTCTTTTTAATGCCCACTCCCCGGCGTCGGAAGAGGAAAAGATCTCGCCTCCCGATCCGGCATAATCCCCGGAATTACCCACAAGCGTGAATTGGCTATTGCCATAGGTTATTGAGGTAAAATTATCATTTGTCCCCGAATTCTTTTTTGTCCATATTGCGCCGTCCGCGGAGGTCAGGATCATGCCGCTATCACCCGCTGCCACGAAGCCTCCCTGGCCGGCGGATAGGTTTTTGCCATAGGTGACGGTTGTAAGATCAACGGTCGTTCCGGAAGTCATTTTTGTCCAAATCGAGCCGTCCATTGATGTCAGGATCATGCCGTTATCTCCCACGGCCAAGAACCGGCTATTGCCATAAGCCACGGATTTCAGATTATCGGTTGTACCCGAATTTATTATTGTCCACGCCGCGCCGTCGGGCGATGTTGAAATCGTACCGCTATCCCCGGCGGTTACGAATCGGCCATTGCCGAAAGTCACTGATTTCAGATTATTATTTATAGGAGGCGAGGTTACTAATTCCCATGTGGATTGTCCGTAACACATATCCGCGCAAACGGAAAAAAACAAAAGTATGGCTTTATGCCTTGTAATCCAACCCTGTTTTTTAATGAACGACATTTTAATCCTCCTTTGATGCGGTTACGCAACGCGACCGCATTTCGACAATGTGATAGTTCGATATGCGCTATCTCCAATTAAAAGTCACGGTGATCGCGTGATTATTGAGAGGAAATATATTTTCGCGGGAAGTCTCGAAACAAGTATCTTAAGCTTTTCGCCGGAACGCGGAGCCCCTCCCGCGCTTTCTCTCTCCATTCACGGAGAGAGAAAGTTCGGTGGAAGGGATTTGGAAAGAAGACGTTACCTGCTTATGGCCTCGCCGCGATCTGCTTAACAAGAGAGTACGCCGGATTTGAGCATTGCAGGATATAGACGCCCGCCGGTATTTTTTGCAGAGTAATGGCGGCCGTACCCGTGTAATAATTGACCGATTCAAATATCTTACGCCCGCTCGTCGAGTAAAGCCCGATCGTATACAGGCCACGCTCAGGCGCCGTAAACGTGAGTTTGTCGCCGCGGATGTCCGCGCTCAGGGCGGCCTGTGAAGCGGGTTTTGCGGCGTTCACCGGTTTTTTGATCGCCGAAGCGCTCGGATTGGTGAGGGTGAGCAGCGTCATGCCGAAATAATTCAGCGGAAAGGTCTTGGTAAAAGTCTTTGCCGTTAGCGTCTGCGTTGTTACCGAATCATAATGCTGCAGCGCCGAGGCGGCCTTCATCTGGTCCCATACGGCATTGCTGGGGGAAGCCGGGCTACCAGCTTGCGTCCACGGGTAAGACGTATTGCTGTGCGTCGCATCAAGCAGGAATTGCTCAGCGCGCACCGGCCCGGGCGCCCAGGGAATATTGTTGATGGTAAGCGTAATATTGTCGGTGGTCGAGGTGCTCGTCCCTTTAGCCTTGAAAAAGCTGTACACGAGCACCTGGATTGAATTGTTCGAGCTGTCGGAGGTAGCGATGAGATTGACGCCATCCGCGTTTGCGGCGCCGCCGCCGGAAGAAGAATCTTCCATCGTACCGAGCCTTTTCAGCAAATTATACGCATTAATAGGAGGCTTTCCAATATCCCAGGAATTGGGATAATCCTTATTTCCCCGGCTGTACAATGCCATGCCTCCGCTAGGACCTGTAGCGCCCCCCGGATTGGCGCCGTTTTCTTCATATAAATCGGAAATCGTCCAATGATCCAACATATACGGAGGCGGATACAGCGGGCCATTGGCAACCAGCTCTTTGGCCGCAAAGGCCAGCCAGGTTCCGGCTTGCAGTCCAAATTGGTCAAACGCCGTACATGACTGTTCATCGCAGATGACAAGGCCTTTATACCAGCTAAATTTTGAGTTTATGTTAGTCCAAATAAATTTTTGATACATGGCGATGTCACCGTTTTGATCCATAACGTTGCCCGCGCCGTACCAGTGATAGGCGAGAAAATCGAGCGGTGCCCCGACTTTTCCCGTCGCCGCGTTGGTGCCGGTATGGCAATGCGTGAGCAGCGTGGGAAACGTATTTCCGCCTCCGAAAGAATTGCCGCCTTCACAAGCCGGACCGCCTACTTTTATAAGCGAATCTCCCATTTTCAAACCGGTCACCGTATAGTCATACAGCGTGACATAATCCGGACTGAAATTGATATACCACCAGTCGGGTTCGTTCCAGACTTCAAAGTACCATTTGCGCACTTCGTCAACGCCCCATTTCTTCTCGCAATGTGTTACGATGCTGTCCATGAGGTTCATCCACTGGCCCCATCCGTATTTGGTAGGAGGGCTTTTATTGGCTTTGTAAGACACGGTGACCATTTGCGTGCCGGATGCAAGGGCCGGCGGGGTACAGCTTATTTCGAGGCACGGCCGGATGCCTCCATGTATGCCCATGTTATACACGGAATCGAAGCGGGTCCAGTTTAACGTAAGCGAAGTGGCGGTGGCGGCCGTCACCAAGCCGATTTCATCGCCGAGAATCGCATGCCCCCGGAAATATTGAAAACCCGCCTGATCGTGTCCTGCCTTTAAGGTAGTGCCCCAGCCCCTTCCATAAGCCGTGGTGATCGCCCCATTCATATGGTCGGTTGCCACACCCCTCTCAATGAAATGGTCCCATGGACGTATCTGTTTGTCGGCCAATACGGTAAGATTGTATGTTGCGGCTTGGGTTTTTATAAGACCTGTCGCGAAGAACGCGACAATCGCCGCGGAGAAAATAAGCTTGAACTTCATGGACTCCCTCCCTCTTTTAAAAGAACTGAACAGTTGAAAGATGAAGATATTCTTATAGATTAATATATAGAAAAAAAATGAATATTGCTTGAATAATTTAGAACAATTATGGGGTATTTTTAATTTTATAGCCTACTTTGGCGATGTATTAAAAATAGTCTATAATTTGTTCTTAGAACGAGGAGTGATGGAAAATTTGCTTTTATCGAACGTAATACATAATTTTTAAGCAGTGGAACCCGAACCTTGTTTTCCCAGGATGGACGTTATAGGCAATCAGCGGTTACCTCTTCCAAATAGGTACGTCTAAAGTAAATGGTTTCCGCGGCTGAACGTTCCTTTTATGCTTGAACACTAATTTTATAAGTTTTCAGTTACTCACTACAAACATTTAAAAAGGAGTGATGATGGGTGCGATGATGAACAAAATATTCGCTGTACTTTTTTGCATGGCCTTGGTCTCAATGGCTGCCACGCCGCCTCAAACGGTGAAGGATTCAATGAATGGAAACTTCCCGGTAATAAACGGTAAAAAGGTTTTTCTATCCGGGATGAATTTAGCGTGGCTGTCGTCGAGTTCTTTCGGAAATGACGTCGGTGATGTAAATGTCAATATCGATTTGTTTACCGATAAGGTAAAAAAAATAAGAAAAGCCGGCGGCAATTCCCTTCGCTGGTGGCTTCATACCGACGCCTCCCACAGCCCCAAAATCGATACATCCGGGGCCGTGACCGGTCTGGGGTTGAAAACCATTTCAAATATGCGCGCAGCATTGGACACCGCGTATGCCTATGGCGTCGTGGTTTCCATGTGCCTGTTCTCATTCGACATGCTCATACCCGGAACCAAGGCATCCTACAGTAACTATAGCCTTGACAATAACTACAAGTTCCTGACCGTCCCGTCGAATATCGACACCTACCTGAGCAATGCCTTGAAACCGATGCTCGACAGCGTAGGCAGCCACCCCGCGATCATGTGTTGGGAAGTGTTCAACGAACCGGAAAACATGCTTGACTCGACAACGACCATGCCCAAGAAGATCACCCAGAACGACATCCTCAGGATCACCAACAAGATAGCGGGATTCATTCATCAGAATTCGAAAAAAATGGCCACGACCGGGATCGCGTCATTTCAATATAGAAGCCAATATTCGAGCGGCAAACTGATTGCGGCGGGCGGAAACAATAGCGGATATCTCGATTTTTACATGGTCCATTACGATCCCGAATACCGTGCCGACAGTCTGTCGCCGTTCAGTCACCCGGCAAGTTTCTGGAACATGGACAAACCCGTCATGGTCGGCAGGTTCCCGGCCGGAAGCTGGAGCGCTTCCATGATCGGGCCGACCACCGGTCTTCCGCTCAAGAGCACGGTAACGATCAACGATGCATTTACCTACACCTATTCGAACGGTTATGCCGGTGCGTTAAGCTGGGCCATGAGCGAGGACTCCACCAATTTGTTCGGCTATTACGGTACTACGGCCCCGGCGCTTCAAGCGCTTTTCGCCGCCCACCAAAGCGACATCATGATTAAAAACGTGACGATCGTGGATATGGCCGGCAATTACGTCATGAAAATCGACCTTAAGAACATTCCCGCCCCCAGCGGCACAGCCGGTTACTATGAACTGGGGACAAGCTTTACCAAGAATTTTACCGGCAAAACCAATTTGATTTTCGACATGTTGGTCAAGCCCGGAAGTTCCATGAATCTGCAACTCACTCCGGTGATCAAGGTAACAAGCGCCTATTCCTGGAGCCCGGCAACCAGCTACTCAATGAATCTGGGTACTATAGATCAGGGGAAATGGATTTCGGACACTATTCCCATTACCGCATTCGGCGCAACCAGCGTTTCGGACGTGCGTGAGCTGCTCTTTCAATGGTACGCCCAGGGCTCCCCGTACGACAGCGGCGACATCTACTTCGATAATATCCGGGTCGACAACGACACTTTGGCCAATTTCAATGCCGCGGGCACTACATGGTCAATAAACGCAGAAGGCGCAAGCGCATCCCTGATTAAATTTTCCGATGTTCCGTTGGGCAGCGTGACG
>Ga0224524_1000072_pt1 | contig 40887 bp, 48 predicted proteins | sample CFST75metaG_FD_179895 | JGI IMG/M metagenome (GOLD analysis project Ga0224524, IMG submission 179895) | Peat soil microbial communities from Stordalen Mire, Sweden - C.F.S.T75 | ecosystem: Environmental > Terrestrial > Soil > Wetlands > Peat | place: Sweden: Norrbotten County, Stordalen Mire... | reverse complement strand
TGTGTTATTTTGTTATTTTGTTATTTTATTATTTTATTATTTACAATAATTAATTCCTATGGTAATATTAATACATAACCAAAAATTAATTATGGAAAGGTTGATTTCTATGACTAGAGCTATGACAGTACACATCGATGACGAAGTCGTTAAATGGGCTAAAATCAGAAGTCTTGAGACTAATGTGAGACTTAATGCATTCATCGAAAATCTAATTAGAAAGGAAATGGAAAAAATTGAAAAAAACGATTGACGAGAAAAGTTTACAGAAATTAACAAACTACAGTCAGATTACATCACGCGACATAGCCAAAATGACAGAAAAGAATCATTGGAATGTAATGAAAGACATAAGAGACGAAATTTCAAAACTCGAGGAAGCGTGCATTAATCCTGGCTTATTATTTTTATTCCAAGAAAACACCTTAATTCTAGCTAACTCAAGAGACCTGAGATCAAACGCATATTTTACACTTACAATGGCGGGACTTTTACAATTGTCATCTAGATATAGTGCGCATACAAGATACATATTCGTCCAAAATTTCATTAAAAACCATCAAAAGGAAAAGAAACTTCTCGAAAACCAAATAGCTTCAGTAAAACGGGTTCACGGTCGAATTCTTCCTGGACGAGAAGCTTCTGTAATGGGTAAATATGGAAACGCAATAAAGAAAATAACAAGATTAGAAAACGACATACGTATTTTACAAAAAGAAATCTTATCGCTACTTCTCAACGATAAGACTCCAAACTACAGAAATGGATAATACAGGCTATATAGCCTGTTTTTTTTACTATTTTGGGTATTGTAAATGATAGTAATTAAGAATTCCTACATATATAGCATCAGCTATTTGTCTTTTTTGGTAATGAATAAATTGGGCTTCGGTCTTTTGGTCGTGGAAACTTACCTCACACAAAACAGCAGGGCATTTTGGTTTTCTCAGTTCATATAGTTCAGGTCTGTAAGTTACCCCAATATCTTTCCATGGTGTTAAAATACTTACTGTGTTATAAATGCATTGTGCTAAGTCAGCACCTTTTGAATTTTTACTATAAGCAAACACACTACACCCATGGGCATTATATCCAGCATCACTATGTAATGAAACATATATATCAGGGTTAAACGTATTTGCTGTATTCACTGTAGCTACAAGTGTTTCTGCTTCTGTTCCACCCGTTAACTTATCCATTATTTTTGGTGTAAACCTCCCATCTTTTTGTAATTTCTCTAACAATACTTTTCCTATTTCAAACATATGTTGTTGTTCGGTATCCCCTAAACAACAGGGATTCCACCTTTGTTGACTTGGGGATATGAATACTTTAATCATTTTTTACTACCACCTTTTCGTTTATTATTTCTAAAACTCTGTTAGCCGTATCACCATTACCAATAAAGCCATTATAATGATAACGGAGAGGTAAGCTAACTAGGTCTAGACAATTACTTTTAATTACATTTAAACCAAACTCCCTATCTTTTTGTCTTGTACCAACCATTATAAAAGGTACACCTAATACACTTGCCTCTTTTAATCCAGCACTTGAATTCCCTATGGCAAACCTACAATCATTCAATAAATTTATAAAATCTGGTAATTTAACATTTTTTATAAATTCAATATTCTCTAAAGTTTTTATCCTTTTAGTAATTTCTTTGTGACCTGGGTCAATATTAGGATTAACCCATACTATTTTTTTATCAAGCTTGGTAATTATATTAATTAGTTTTTCTAAATCTTTTAAATTTGTTGGGTTGAATAACACCAACACTTTTTCATGTGAAGACTTTTCCAATTTAAGGGAATATATATAATCCACAATTGGACTGCCTACATTATATATAAGTTTTTTTGTAAAGAATTTTAAATTGTTTTTTGATCTAATAGTTGGCGCTAATAAAATATCAGATAAGCTAGATATAGCATATCTTATTTTATCATCATACATACCACTTTTTTCACCAGCTTCTAAATGCATCAATTTAATCTCTTGCGAACTTGAGGCTTGTGCAAAGCCTAATACTTCAAATCTATCACCATGGCAAATGCACAAATCGGGTTTCTCATTTTTTAGTATACTACCGCATTGTATTGCTATTAAGGACATCGTTAAATTACGATTATCAAAAGTATCATTATACAAATCGGCTTCTACCCAATAATTTATTTCAAATTCCACTTGACTTTTTATATTATTTAGTGTACACCCACCAATTAGGATTATATCATGTGTACTTTTTAATAATTTTATTATTGAATAAAGCCTGCCATAATTAGCCCTAGAGCCTACGAATATACAAATTTTCATTTTACACTTACATCCATTTTTTTTATTTTCTATTATATCATATACACATTGACAAGTATAGTATATATAAGGTAAAGTAGGATTGCACAGGAGTGTGTTATAAACTTTAAATTTTGGAGGATTTTATTATGGATGAGAATGAAAAATTAGACAACCTTGAAGTAGAAGAAGATGGAACGACGGAAGAGGTCATAGAAGAGGAAGCAACAGAAGAGGTCATAGAAGAGGAAGCAACAGAAGAGGTCATAGAAGAGGAAGCAACAGAAGAAGCACCAGAGGAAAAAGTCTCATTAAAAAAATACATGGAGATGAAACGAAAAGCTAAAGAATTGGAAAACACATTAAATGAAAAAAAGTTTGATGATGATATTAAAATATTCAAAAACTCGATAAAAGAAAAGTATAAATCTAAAGGATTTGACCCAGATTTAGCTGATTTGATTTCAGACGATATTGCAGACATGAAAAGTCAGCTTCTAGGGATTAAGAAACAAGATAATCTGAAAGAAGATATACAAGATTTGATTAAAGAGAACCCACTCTATAAAGATGCAATCAACTGGGAAAAAGATATAACTAAAGAATTAAAAGCTAACAAAGGCTTAACTTTAGAACTAGCTTACATAAAGGCTCGTGGGGGATTGAATAGGATTTTACAAGAAAATAAAATAGAAGATAATCTTACACCAAAGAAGAAATTAAGTAATAATGCACAGCCTACAACTAGTTCGGGCAATGGCAGGATGGAATCAAAATTTAAATTGGATGCAGATGATAAAAAAGCATTAGCAATGTTACAAAAATACCAACCTGACAAAAAATGGACGGCAGAAAAGTATTTCAAATCAAAAAAATAATTTTATAAGGAGTTGATTACATGGCAAAATGTCAAGTAAGAGGCGCACAAGTACCTTACCTTAAATGCTATAGTGTAGCAAGTACAGGCGGTAATATCAAATCAACAGACATAGGCAAACTAATCACAAAATCGAGTAACAGGTATGGTTTAGCATTAGGAAGTACGGATTATCAGAATTTAGTTGGTTATTTAGCAGTAGTGCAATCTACAGGTGTACCTGTTTCCAGTACCACACCATTTTATGTTGAGCCCTTCATAACAGGATTGCAATATGAAATGAGTTATTCGACATTATATTCAACCGCACATCCATCGTCTACAGATATTGGCAAATATGTTGGCTTGTCTACAGCCGCAACAATCGCTGGAGCAAAGATAAGCATGGGCACATTAGCTAATTCACCAGCAGGAGCAAGTGCTACAGTATTTAGAATTAACGGCTTCTCAACAGCTAGAAGAATGGTTTATATCGAAGCACCAGTATCAATTGTAAGTAGTACAGCATCAGGTTTGGGAATTAAAGATATATAATTAAAGAAAAGGAAAGGTGGTAATAAAATGGCATTTGTAATGACAGCGGACATAGCTCGTTTTTTAGAAACTGGGCAAAGAGAAGTATTTATGGAAAATTTCAACAGTTATCCAGTTGAATACACAAATTTCTGTGTAACAAAGAAATCTGATAAAGAGAAAGAAACTTATGATAGTGTTGGTAATATAGCAAATGGTGGTAAATTAGCTGAGGGAGATTCTATTAATTACAATAAATTGACACAAGCTTATCAGACTAGTATAACTACTGAAATGTGGGCAAATGGATATTCATATAGTTATAAAGCTAAGACTTTGGATTTATATGGTGTTGTTAATTCAGCACAAGCTAAAGAATTGGCAAGAACAGCAAGAGAGGTTAAAGAGCAAGAAGCAATATATTGGATTGATAATTGCACAAGCATCACATTAGCAGATGGGGTTGCTCTGGTTAGTGCTTCACATCCTTTGGTTAATTCAGCAGATGTAGTCGACAACACTCAAACTGCCGCAAGTATTGCTAATCCTAACGCACATAAGGCAATGATAAATGCTTTTAGACGTGGATGGAAAAATCACGCGGGTGGAAAAATGAAAATTAATCCAACTAATGCTTTGACTAGTGCAGTTAATCAGATGGACATAGAAGCAATATATGAATCAGTAAATAAACCTGGTGAAATATCTAACACAAAAAATGTTTTACCCAGAAATATAAAGTGGTCTTATTCTACTTTTATATCAAGTGAAACCGCTTGGCTTATGTGGGATGCTTCTTTTGAGAATCCAGTTATTTACCAGGAAGTACAACCGGAAACATTCTCAATGGACGAGGACAAAATTTACACCAAGAATTTGTATTTTAACTTTTGCGCGCTTTGGAATTTTGGATGTAAACCAGCTATGGGATGTTTCTATAATGCAGGGGTTTAATAAAACTCCTGTTGTTTTTACCTAACACTGCTACGTTGGAGGTAATTTTTATGGATAATGTGTTATGTGAAGAACACACTAAACAAATAAGTAATTTATCGACTAAAATAGATTTAGTTAACAATAAACTTGACACAATGTCAGACATTATATTGGGTTATAGGACAGAGGCTGAGAGGCATAATAAATATATGCAGGATCTTTTAACTAAAACATTAGATAACACATTAGTAGATATCCGAACAGATAAGAAGTTTTATTTCAGTTTGATTACTAAATGTGTTACAGTTTTGAGTGCAATTGCTTTAGTTGTTTACAAGGCTAATGATTTATTAACTTTAATTAAATTTAAATAAAAAAAGGAAGTGATATAATGGGAAAGACAATTTTAGGTGGTAGCACATATAATGATTTCTACTTTGGCTCATCTAACATGCCTGCGAGTTCACAAGTACAAGTTGTGAGTTCTTCGGATACGGTTATAACTTCGCATGGTGTAACATTGTTAGATGGTATAGCGGCTAGAAGTTATACTACAATGAAGGCTCCTTTGACAGGTGTAAGAAAAGTAATCATAAATAAGTCTTCTACTGCCGCCGTTTCGGTGAATTTAGGTGTAACAATAGCCTACTCAACAGCAACAGCCACAGACACGCCACACATTTTGACTTTTACAACACAGGCAACACCAAGTTCAGTTGAATTAATAGGTCTTAGTACGGCATTATGGGGGCTGATTGGGTCATTAGGTGGTGTGAGTTTAAGTTCTTAGACGAGAAAAGGAAGTGATTTAAATGAGTTGTTCATATAGACCTAGTATACTATCTAAAATAGTGGGTTTATTAGGTCTTAAAGCCAGTTTATCAGGTGCAACATTCTCGGGTACAGTAAATTTAAGTAATTTAACAGCTTCAACTATGCTTCAATTAGATAGTTCTAAAAATATTGTAAGTAGTAATACATTAAGTACTTCATTAAATGCGGATAATAGATTTACAGTTTCAAATCCTAATACAGGGGTAGCAGCTACAGCAGGTATTAGAACGTCGGCAGATGTAGGTGGTACAATTTTACAAACGCTATCATCTAACTATGCAGGTACTTATGCCGGGGTAGCGCTAGCAGGTTTAAGTTATATAGGCAGTGAATCATCTAATTCAGGATTATTTATTACACAAGACGGAGCAAAACCAATATATTTAGCTACTAATGGAGTGATTAGACAAACTATAAATAGTGCTGGTAATATAGGTATAGGAACTACAACGTTTGAAACTTCACAAGTTGGTGGATTATCTATTAAACAAGGTACAGATGCCACAACTAATTCGGCAGATCAAATATCTATATACTCCACAGCAGGAGCAAACTCTACATTAGGTTTTTGTACAGAGCAAGCAGTAGCAACAGCAGCCGAAACTTCAGATAGAACTTTAACTGTAAAGATCAATGGCGCATTGTATAAAATGTTGTTAACTTATATTAGTGGATAAGGAGTGATAACTAATGGGAGTAATAAATGTTGGTGCTAAAAAAATAAGAACAGATGCTAAACTACCCAGTTATATTAGTCCAAATGATGCAGGAATGGCTGTGTATGCAGCCACAGAGGTTATAATTCCAAAGAATACATCTGCTTTGATACCTACAGGTTTTAAAATCGCAGTTCCATTTGGCACAGAGATTCAGGTAAGACCTAAGAATACTACAAATCCGTTAGATTTAGATTTAACAATAGACTCAATGCCTGGAACTATAAACTATAATGACAATGATGAGGAATTTGCTATAGTTGCAACTAACAACACTAACCATGAGATTACAATTACTAAAGGTAGTATTGTTGCCCAAATAATATTAATGGCAATACCTAGAATAAAATTTATTCTATAGAATAAAGAAAATAGTAACTAATATTAAAGAGTAAAACACTAAAAGTGTAGAAAGGGGTCAATATGAGTATAAAAGATTTACAAGATATTGCTGTAATGCTTCAACGCACACAGATAACAGGGCAGGAAGCTTTTAGGCTTGTCGAATTATTACAATTAATATATTCAGAAATAGATAAGTTAGGTAAGGTGGTAGACGATGATAGAGTGGGGTAAAGAAATATCAAAAAAAATAAAATATATTATACCAAACACTATTTCAAGTACAGGCATAACGGTACTAAGCTCAACGACTTATGGTGGTTTTTTTGACCTTACTATTTCTTGTAGTACTGGTAATATATACATTAATACTTTAACTACATCACCCACATCAACTAATTCTTTTCTTCTAGCTGAGGGTGATGTACTAAATTTACAAGTATCAAATTACCTATCTCTTTTCGGGGATTCTACTACAAGCGTGTATAAAGGAATAGTGTGGGATTATACCTAGACTTATACATAGCTGTAAAATAAATTGTCAATTTTACAAAAAACACATTATGTGGTTATAATGTGTTTTTTGTAAAATTACATGATATAATATTAATAACAAAGGTGGTGAAGTAAATGGCAGATGTGGAATTAAATGCTATAAGGTTAGAAGATGATGGTTCGGTATCACCTGATTCTTTAGTCAGGTTACAAAAGGATTTAAGCCATATTTTAAGTAATATAGAACCTAAGAATTTAACTCAAACTACTATTAATAATTTTGTGACAGGGTCAGGTACCCCTGATGTTAATATGTATGATTTTATAATGGATGCCTGGAGTAACACGTATGAAATTATATGCCCCTCTACACGTTATGGTTTTTCTACTAATTATTCTAGCAGCCCCTTATTTTTAAGTAATCTTACTGTATCCTGGCAATCTTTCCCATTAGGTTCAGATTGCAATACTATAATCGTATACCCTACAACAAAGAGCCCCATGACTTTCCAAAGGCAAATTCCACAATTTAATTTGCCAGATTCAATGATAAATTTAAGTACCGGGCAAAAAGGTAACGAGACAATTTACAATTCAAGCGATAGCTTAATATCAATATATTATGAGACTTATTATTTTGAATCTATGGGGGCATCGAGTGATATACATTTGATATTAGCTAACACTACATCTGTGACAGATCAGGCTATACAATTTAATATGGATGATTCAAGTGGTACCAGGGGTACAACTTTTATGGATAGGCATTATGTAAAAAGATTAGCTGATGGTGTTCAGCTAGGAGCTACACCTTTTAACCCAAACGCTAATACTGTTTTATGGCGGTTTAGAGCACATCACACAACAAACGCAGTGTCACCAGGTTATATTTCTTTTACTGCAATTGAGGTTGTGCCACCGAGCAGTGCGGGTTCAACCGTACTTGCCGGTTTAGGCAAGATGAATCCAGTATCAGGTTATGTGGATGCCATAGTAGAATCAAACCCAGCAGGTAACTTGGGTGTCATACAAATGGATAATATGTTACCAGTAGCTGGTAAAAAAAAGTATAGGATTTACACAAAAGATAATGATATAAACCCAAGTAGGAATCTAGACCAAATTTATCTTGCTAAAGATAATTACTATGATGAAATGAAATTATACATAGAATACGACCCAGTAGGAGTAGCGCGAGCTTTTACTACAAGCCTTACACCATTTGTCGGGTGGTACTCAGACATAAACAATTATGCAGGTTTCTACATGTCAACCGATGGGCTGGGTGGGGCTAAATTAGTTAGTGTTATTAATGGTAACTTATCTAGAGTTGAGACGACTAAATATAGGGCATATTATGGGAGTGGAACTTATCATTCACTTACACTAACAAAAAGAAAAAGCACAGACCCCACTAAGTACATATTAACTGCAAATATAACTGAGGTAAGCACGACAGCAATTGAGGGTACATTAACTATGGTTATGGATAATTGTACTTCTGATTTATTGGGTAGGGCTGTAGTTGGACGTTTTGATACTTCACAGGGTGAATCATTGTGTAGGCGAAATAAATACGTAATACAAGATTTTACAATAAGTTCGGAGGTGTAAAAAAAATGTCAATAACACATTTAACAGTTGGTAATATTATATCTTATGCGGATGAGATATACCCAAATAATATTTCAAGTGCAACTAAATATTTAATGGTTAATGATATACTAAAGGATATAAAACCTTTTACTATGACAACTGAATTTTCACCATTGAGTACTACACTAACTGGGTGTATAACCCTAACATCAGGTGTGAGTTCTTATAGCTTACCTAACAATGTTAGTATACAAGATATACGTAAATTTCTAGTAAACCAATCGACAGGGGCTTACACGAGTACGTGTAACGGTACATCCTATAGCTATAAAGGGCTAAATGATGATTATGAAGGTAATTGTTATTATGACGGTCTTAATGGGTATTTTGGTGTTTTCCCAACACCTACATCGGATGAAACGGGGCATATTGTAAAATTAAGATATCAAATTGCGCCCACGGTTTACACTACTTCAGATTCAACGACTTACCTCACACTAGACCCAGATTATGAGGAATTGTTAAAAATAAAATTAATCTCAAAAATAGCAAAATCTGGTGATTACCCGGATATAGACATGGCAAATAACTGGGAGTATGAGAGTATAGAAAAGCAAAAAACAGTAAAATTAAGGAATAAACAAAAACAACAGAAGCAAAGAGGTGATCGGATATCTTATAAGGATTGGACGTGGTAAAATGGCTTATTGGAAAATAAACAGTAATAGAAAAATCACTACAAGTGTAAAACAATTTGGTGCTGGATTAAATTTAGATATTGACGAAAGTGTTTTGAATGATTATGAATTAACGGATGTACTTAATATGTGTTCGGATGATACACCTGTAATCCGTACAAGAAATGACAGGATTCAATTGAAATTACCGGCATTAGGCAGTGATGCATCTATAGGTCAACGTAATGACCAATATATAATGGCTATAGATGGTGTTAATTGGAAATATGCGGACCCAGGTTCAACGATTTGGACATACATATCTACAAGTATGACACCAACTTATCAAGCGAACAGTTTTGTAGAGTTGACTCGACAGACAGATAAGCATACTATTTGCGCACAGTCCAATTCATCGGGAGACCAAATTTATTCATGGGATGGCTCAACATATCTGAGTTTGACGTCGAATGCTCCAAGAAGTATAATGTTTGCATGCAACAAATACAGAGTTTTTGGTGTTACAAGTGATAAACGTACAGTAAAACACAGTGCATTATCATCTGTGACTGATTGGATAACTTCATTGGATGCTGGGAGTATTACAATTACAAATGCAAAAGGCAATATAAAAGCTATAACCGCTTTTCAAGGGCACATATTAATCTGGACAGCCAACACTTTTCATGAACTTTATGGGTCATCACCTGATGATTTTAATCTGGTAGATATATCCAACAGTATAGGTTGTATTGGAAGTAGATGTTTTTGTGAATGCAATAATTCTTTATATTGGTTGCATAAATCAGGTTTGTACCAATATACTGGTGGTATTCCTAAGAAAATAAGTCAAAAAGTAGATAATTTATTTAAAACTATGGATTTTGAATATAGTGGCGCTTTTGCAGTAATGGGCGCACAAGGAACTAAATTATATATTTCATTCCCCTCAGGCGCAGGTCAAAATTTCAATAATAAATTAGTTGTATATGACACAGACAAGCAAACTTGGTTTGTAGAAAATGATTACTGGTTTTCATTTACCACTATACAAGGTAAATTATATGGTCTTAAAAATGGTGGTACAATTTGGGAAATGTATTCAACAAGTAAAACCGGGTATGACATAACCTCTACTGGAAATTCAACTGTAATAAATTGGAATTTCATTACAAAAGGTTTTAAAACTGAAGACCCATCAAAAGATGGTGTAGTTAAAAGTATGTGGTTAGAACATCTAGGTACCACATCGGCAACTATAGGAGTCAATGTATCGACTAACATTGTATCACCTACATGGTCAACAATTGATTCTACATTTTTAAATCAAACTGAATTAACCAAAACTAGATTAATGTTACCTTATACCCAGGCTAAGGGTTCTATGATAAATAAATTTAAGGTTTATGGTACAGGACATAAAAAAATTAAAGGTCTTTATGTTAAGACTTTAAAGAGAGGCGATCGTGATGGCTAATTTTGACGAATTCATACGAGGGTTAGGTAATAACAAAAATAATATTCCTAACACCCCACCAGCTACGGTACCAACAATTAATAACACACCAACAAGTACACCAACAAGTACACCAACTACTCCGCAATTACAAACTTTTCGTGATTATGCTACAAATTTGGGGTATAATGTTGATTGGAATCCGAATCAAGGAGTTCTTATAAATAATAACCCTTATGATGTATCCAAACAAGGATTAAAATTAGTAAATGGTAGTTATACCGGAACACCAGATCAATACGATAAAGTACTTAAAAGTATTAATCCCACGCATCAAATAAGTGTAAGGGAACAATTAGAGAAAAATGGTTTTCAAGTAGGTTATGACCCGAATTCAAAATCTATTCTAGTTAATGGAACACCAGTTAATCCTAACCAATATGGATTTTCTAATGTGAATGGTAGGTATATGGGTTCTGGTGAAGCTGTAGACAAGTTGGTACAGTCATTTAAACAACCTCTTACACCTCCTGACACTTATGCCACACAAAAACAAGATACTTTAAATCAACTTAATAATACACCACAATACCAAACATCACCAGAGTTAACTGATTACATGAATACATTATTAAAAAATCAAGGAAATGTAACACCGTATAACCCAAATACAGATCAATCTTTAAACATAAGCCAACAACAAGTACAACAACAAGTACAAGAGGGAATGGCAAAAAGGGGTATGCTGTACTCAGGGGAAACAGCTTCAAATGTTGCACAGGAAATGGGTAAATTAATACCACAATATGAGTCAGCATATTACACAAGACAAAATGAGGATTATAACAGAAAATTACAATTAGCCCAAACAATGACGAACTGGGATAACAGTATGTATCAACGTAATTCTGACACATACGACAGATTATTAAAGAAGGGTGATTATATTAATAATCTAAGTTCACAAGATTTAGAATTATATAAAACTACCAGAGCTAATATAGTAGAAGAACAAAATAGAGCTTTTGAAAATAAAAAGTTGGATTTAGAGCAGAAACAAAATGAAATAGATAATGCTTATAAAAAAATGGATGCCACAGGTGTGGTCGATAATGAATCCAGTAAATTATTGGGCTTGCCTGTTGGTTCGGAAGTAGGGTGGGCGAAACAAGAAGCCTTAAAACAAAAAAATGAACTTGTTATAATGGCTAAAAATAATGAGTATGACCAAAAGAAATTAGATACTGAATACAAAAATGAACAAAAATTAGTTATAGATAGAGAGAATAGTACAAAACGTATTAATGCACAAGAACAACAATTTAATGTACAGAATAAAGGTATTGAACAACAAAATACATTAGAACAATTCGCCGTACAACACGGGTATGACATGGATAAATTGAATGCATCAGGTAAACAAGATGTGGAAATGTTGTATAAAAAATACAATTTGGAAAACGGTATATCAAAATCTTTAGGTTCTTTGAGCTCGACTTATGAGTCCAATGGTAACCCGGGTACTATAGCAAATAATTCCGGTGATGTGGGTGGTAAGTCTTATGGAGCTTGGCAAATAGCAAATAACACAGGCACACTTCAATCGTTTATCAATTGGACTAAAGATAATGACCCGTCAACATATAAGGCATTAATGGCAAATGGGGCTAAAAAAGCAGATTCCACTTTTGATAAAAACTGGAAAGCATTAGCTAATCAAAGTGGAGAAACATTTTTAGAAACGCAAAAGAAATTTATAGAAGAAACACATTACCAGCCATTAGTTGATAATGTTAAGAAAACATTAGGTTTGGATGTAACAAAAAGGAGTTCTGCTTTGCAGGATGTAATTTGGTCTACGGCGGTACAGCATGGTGGCGGCACTTCTGTAGTCACTAATGCACTCAAGGGTAAAAACTTGAGTAAAATGACAGATGCTGACATGATTAGTGCTATCTATAAAGAGAGAGATAAGCAAATTTCAAAATCGAATAACAGTAATGCCGTTATAAATAGTGTGAAAAGTAGATACAAAGCTGAAGAAAAACAGGCGCAAAAAATGCTGAGTAATGAAGAGTTCCCAGAAGGTAAAGTAAACAAAGATATAAGTTCTGCTATTTCTTCATATGTGGATAACAATTTATACGAAAAAAATGGTAAAGGGAAAAAGACAACTTTGAAAAAAACGGATGTAGCTAATTATCTTTTAGATCAGGCCCAAAATGGTGTAAATGGAGCTACACTGAAAATAATCGAAACAAAATACGGAATCACTAATAAAGATTATGATAATGCTATAAAAAATCAGGCAAAATAGAAGGATAAGCCACTTGGCTTATCCTTCTATTTTGCTTCAATTTGTGTGAATTTCACACCAGGTAGGATTTCTTTAAAGCCCAAACTATTACTTAATTCGACCACTCTTTTTTTTGCTAACTGGAAAATATCTTTATAAAATAATTTTTGTTGCATGCCTTCTACGATTGCCTGTTTAACTATCATGTCAGCTATTATTATCTTAGACAATTGATCTATACTTAATATTTCTCTTACATTTTTAAACTTTTCCAGTAAAATGAAAAACGCTGAATTTTCCATTTTACTAAAAATCATATAGTATTTATCCGCTGATTGACTTCCTTGTGATTTTGCATACTCTATAAATTCTTTAATTGTGTCGGTTTCTTGTTTTCTACCTAGAATACTTTTACCCCTGCTTAATTTGTATTCTTCATTTGCTTTCATGGTTTTTTGGCTAAGTATCCAATTTTCCATATTAACAAATTGATCTGCTATTTCCAACTTTGCCTTCATAACTGTATCCAATTCGCTTGCTTTAGTTCTCATATTTGTAATTAGAAAAATGTATTGTTTTTTGTTTAATGAATATATCTTTTTAGTTCCTCCGCCTTTTTCTCCAGAATTTGGAACATTTTCAAAGTGAAGAACCCCCAACATTTGCAACTCTTCTTTGTATACATTTACCAAATTATAAATTACCTTGTGTTGTCTATTTAATTTTTTTGCTAACACATCAGTATCAACATACACTTCATTATTTTTAATAATCACTAAATTTTCCACCATTTACACCACCTTTACTAATTGTAATTATAACGCATTTACCCTATAAAGTAAAGAGCCAATTTATTTGACTCTTTTTAATTTGGTTTCTTGCAAAAATACTTTTTTCCTCTTTTTCCAGAAGTTAGGACATTTTCAAAAGTGAGTATTCCTTCTGTAGGTCTACCTCCCTCTTTTCCCTTTTTCTGTTTTCTCCGTTTCAAACGGAAGTATTCCAACCTATTTATTTATTGTTGGCTTGTTTTATTACTTTTCTAGCTAAATATAATTTCTGTGATTTGTCAACACCAATATGATATAATTAGTAAAAACAGATAGAAAGGTGATTCGCAACTATGGGTATAAGAGATTATATGGGTTCTATGGGACAACAACGTAGAGCCAAACTTTTTCAAGATATAAAGGATGAAAATGATAAGGCTTACCAACAATCAGTAGAAGATTATAGGACAACTACTAAGTCTACACCACCTTTTTCAGATACGTATAAAAAGAGTCTTATGACAAAAAGTGTAAATTATCAACCTGCTACAGAATTAATTAAACCCGTAAAAGAAGAACCCTATACTAAAACATATGGTTCACCTTTAGCTACAGCAAACGTAAATAAGAATTATGATAAAACATCCACAGGTCAATATGCTATGTTGATGGATGATGAAAAAGGACAAGCCACCATAATAAAACTAAATAAAATTCAAAATAAAAAAGCATACTATACTGATAAGAATGGAAAAAAACTGAGCACAGATTATACTAATGTATTTACTCAATCTGATTTAAAAGCACAAGGCTATAAAACAAATAAAATTTCACCTTCTATGGACACAAGAGCATTTGCAAAAGAGTATTCTAATAAATTGGGTGAAACTGTAAAATCCAATTATGATTTTATGACTAAGCCAACATCCTTTACAGAAAGAGTAAGCCAAAATATACAAAACACAGCATTAGGTGAAACAATGCCAAATGGGTATGATACTGGAAGTGATGTTAAAAATACTATAGCGGATTTAATCGGTCAAACCCTTGGATATATGGCTCCCCAATCAGGAGGGGCTAGTGCTTTTAAATTAGGTGAAAAAATAGCCTCTGAATTAACACCCAAACTAATAGAAAAAGGATTACTAAAAGGTGCGCAAGTACTTGAAAAACCTGTTATAGGTGGTGTGATAAAAGGAGCTACCGGAGGTTTAGCCTCTGGTGTACCTATTGGCTTGTCTGAATCAGGAGCCAGAGGCTATAACTTAGGTGAAACTGCAAAACATACAGCTGAGGTAGCTGGAAGTTTTGCTATATTGGGTGGTGCTATAGGTGGTGCGGCAGGGGGTTTAGTAAAAGCTAAAGGAGCATTAACAAAAGCTGTAGACGAATTAGTACCAACAAAACCAATTAGTTCATCAGTTGGTAATGAGGCTAATGTAAATTTAGAAAGATTACCAACTAAAATGACACCTAATCAAGAATTGGAATCCTATAAAAATAATCTAGTACGTACTCAAAAAGATATAGATCAAGCCTTAATTCCAGCTAAAGAAAAATACGGCGAAGAATTAAAATACATGAATGTTGATAAAGTAAAAGCTGAAACTGGAGTTGATATCCCTGCACTTAATGAAAAATTACAAGTAGCTAAGGCTCAAGTAGAAAATCAACAGTACAAATTACGTAACAATGAAAATGTTAGAGTGCTTAATGAACAACCAATAGCTAAACAAGAAAAAATAATAAAAGCTGAAAACAATAAACCTTTAGTAGAAAAAATTCAAGTAGAAAAGGCAATAAGAAACGAAAAAATACAAAAAGCGGCACAAAATGTATCAGATAAACAAATTTATAAACAAAAATTGATAAAAGAAAAAACAGAAACCCTTGCAAAAACACAAGAGAAATTTGATAATGCCAAAATTGTGATTAAAGAACAAACCGGAAAACATATTTTGGCATTAGATAAAAATGGCATAGCAGAAATCAAAAAAAATACAGGTATTGACATAAAAAAATTAAGTGAAGATTTAAAAACACAAAAAAAAGAATTGGATATTATAAAAAATACTAAAATAAATGATATAAAAATACCAGAAAAAATAATAAACATGGGCGGTTCTGTAAAAGGTGGTTCTGTAAAAAATGTTAAGTACAAAGAAACTAAACAGATTGAACCTAGTGGGGAGTTTAAACAGGTTAAACAAACAGAGATTAAAGAGACTAAACCAACAGAAGTTAAACCAGCAGAAGTTAAAAATGTTAAGGCAGTTAATCAAGCAGAAGTTAAACAAATTAGACCAACAGAGATTAAAGAGACTAAACCAACAGAAGTTAAACCAACAGAAGTTAAACAAATTAGACCAACAGAGATTAAAGAGACTAAACAGGCAGAAACAAAACAAGTTAGACCTATAAGAGTAAAACGAATTAAACCCAAAGAGGTTATGCCCACAAAAGAAAGTAAATTTGAGTCCACGGTAGTTAAGTCGGAGATAACACAAAAAGGCACAAAAAAAGAGATAAGCAAAAGACTACCAACTGAGTATGAGACAACAACTAACCAAGGTGATTGGGAAAAAGCTGTAGGACATGTTAATGCTAATTCAGAAAAAGTACTATCAGATTTACATAAAAAGCAAGTATCAAAAGGTAAATGGACTTCACTTGATGTATCTAAATCTTTGGCACTAATGGAACATTATGAGAATATAAAAGATTTCAAAAAAGTTTCTGAGGTACTAGAAGTTCTTACTAAAGAATCATCCATAGCCGGTCAAAACATACAAGCATTAACAATGTGGAATCGAAGATCACCCAGCGGCATATTAGCCCTTGCTAAAAAATTAAAAGTAAATTCTCTAGCAAGTAAAACTGAAAGACAACTTTTATCAGAAATGAAACTATCAAAACATCCAGAATTCGAAAAGTATAATTCTGAGTATAACACATTGACTGCGAGGATAAAACAGATACAGAAACAATTAAGATCGAAAGGGTGCAAAATGTAATGAGTGTATGTGATGAAATAAAATTATTACTATCTACGGAGTTAAAAAAACAAGAAGCTTTTTTGACTAAAATACGAGGTAAAGTAGGCACACTAGATGAGGCTTCACAAAAAGAAATATGGGATTTAGCTTCTGTTTTGAGAGAACACGGTACTAGTAGTATTGAGGGAAGGATAGCTTTGTCGAAATTAAATATTGCAATGTCTTCTTTTGAGAAAGTGACTTACTTAGAAAAAGTTAAAGCACTAATTCGGATTAGTACACTATTAAATCCTGCTACCATGATACGTAATGTCGCTGGAAATGCACTGAGTGTCGGCATATCAGGTATAGAAGAAAGTACAATAGCCCCGATAATAGATAAATTAACTTCATTAGTTACAAAACAAGAATCGAATTATGCTTTTTCACCTTTTACTAAGTGGGATAGTTATGGAAAAGGTTTTATTAACGGTGTTAAAACTTGGATTAGAGGTTACAAAGAAAAAGTTAACTTATCTCTTACTACAGCAGGTCAACTGGAGATAAAAGGTTCTGGAAAGATATTTAGAAGTAATAGTCCCATATCAAAAGTGCTGAATACGTTAGATCAAACAGTACGTCAAGGATTAGCGTTGGGGGACATACCCTTTTTCGAAGCCGCTATGAGTGCAAGGGCAAGCGAATTAATGAAGTTGGGAAATACAAATAAATTAACTCTGGAGCAACAAACTGAAGTAATGAGATATGCATTGGATAAAGTATTTATGGATAAAAATAAAATTTCAGAAACTGCAGGGGCTATAAAAAGAGTTACTGCTGATATTCCAGGTCTAAATATTTTGATGGAATCCTTTTTTCCTTTTGTGCAAACCCCAGGAAGTATATTAAATAAAATTGCAGACCACACACCGATTGTGTTAGGGAAATTAGTCGCACAAATGGGAGAGACTCATACAACTGGGAAATTTGATCAAAGATTATTTGTTGATCGTGTTTCAAAATTTATATCCGGAACAGGCATATTAACACTAGGTACAGTTTTAGCCTCTAAAGGGATTATCACACCTAGCCCAAAAAAAATTGGTAGTAAAGAACAAAAGTTTTCAGAATTGCAAGGTCAAAGAGAATATCAGTTAAAAGTTGGAAATAATTATTACGCAATAAATTGGGCAGACCCAGTTGGCACACTTTTCGCTATGGCGGCAGATGCTTACGACCGATCAAAAAATGAAAAAGGCATAAATAAAGTAACAGCCGCCATAGAAGCTTCAGGTGATGCATTTATTTCACAATCATTATTTAGGACACTAATTAATACATTATCAGGATATGATACCACTAAGAATGTAAGTGAAAATTTATTACTATCTACTTTAATTATGGAACCAACATTACTTAAAAAAACAGCACAGGCAATAGACCCCGATTTTGTAGAAACTTATGATAATAACATATTGAAATCATATTATAATAGAGTTATTCAATATATACCAGGGTTAAAAGAGACAATGCCGAAAAGGTATAATATTTTAGGTGAAATTGTTAAATCAGATATGAACCCAGCAGAAACACTATTTTCACCTTCCGTTAGAACAAAGAGTAATAATAGAGGTATACTAAAAGAAATTAATAGGGTATTTAAATCAACCTCAGATGTAAAAGTTTTACCTTATATCCCTTCAAAAAAAATATCATACGAAGGGAAACAATTTACAATTACTAACAATAAACAATTTTCGGATTGGCAAAAAATATTAGGTCAAAGCCAAAAAGCCGCTTATAAATCAGCCCTGAATGACACTTTTTATAAAACGACAGATGATGATTCAAGCAAAGCTTATATAATACAGACCTATTTAGATTTTTTCAAAGAACAGGCAAAAGAAAAATTTTTAAAAACTGTTGACAATGAGTAGTATTTTGTAGTAATATAAAGTTACGATAAAAAAAAGGAAAGGAAAAACATTTAATGCGCAAAACGGTTACCCATAATGTCTCAGTAAAGAACGACGTAGATGCTTACATTAACAATTTTGCTAAAAATTCTGGCTTATCTTATTCTTCTAGTTTATGCTTTTTAATAAAAAAAATAATGAATGGAGATGTATTAATTGAAAAAGATTGAAAACAAAAACGGTATTATTACTTTGGCATTAGGTGAAATCACAGGGCACCACCACTCTATCCTATGCACAGACGCACAAGCTGAGTTATTCGAAGATAAAAACGGAAAAAGGATTTTAAGTACAAAAGAAGAGATTGAGTTAGACCATCAAGAACATGGTGTAGTCTTGTTACCGGCTAAAACCGAATTTGAAGTATATATTCAAGAAGAATACAATCCTTTAAGTAGAGAAAACAGAAAAGTAGTAGATTAGAAAGGCGGCGGCTAATCGATGATTGAAACAGTTGACACAGAATTGATGGAAAAAGTTAGAGATAAATACATAAAACTGGGTTTATCAACAGAACAATACACACAAAAATTCGCTGAAAATATAATTTCACAAGTATACAGCAATCTAGGATTAAAAATGCCTGAAGTTTTAATCCTAGCTTCTAGAAAAAGTTTAATCGATTATCTTGGTAAATCACCGGACATAACATTTTCATTATATAACTACGATGCCATGGCATTCTACAATTATTTTTCGCATTTTATTCCGGAGGTTAAAGAAAAAACTAAAAACTGGGATTTATTAATTAATCTTGGTGAAGTGGTACTATATGAGAGGCAAGCTATCTGTATACAAAGACCAACAAAATTATGGCTGAATAATGCAAAACAATTACACAATAATGATACATACGCGATTGAGTTTTGCGATGGAACCGGATTTTGTTTTTGGAATGGTATACCCTGCGAAGATAGAATTATATTTAACCCTGAGACTATAACAAAAAATGAAGTTTTATCATGCACTAATAAAGAATTACAAAGGGTATTAATGGCTAAGTTTGGAATCGAAAATTTGGATTTAAAGGTTTTAGATTCCAATGATTGGGGTACATTAGTACAAAGTGAATTAAGAGATGTAAACGGAGATATCCAAAAATTTATAAAAGTTGTAAATACAACACCCGAAGTTACTTTGAATTTATCAAAACAAGAGATAAATGATGTTTATAGGTATTTACAAAAAGATAAAAAATACAAACATATCACAAATTGCTATAGACACGGTGATGTAGTACTAATTGATAAGAATAAAAAAACTTTATCATATCAAGAGTCCACAAGATTAACAAATGAATTTAAAAAAGAATTAGAAGATACATTAAAAAGTATATTGAAACAAAAAAAAGCAGATGATAAAATAATTTACAAAGATTATTATCTACAAGTTCACCCAACATGTAAAACGGTAAAAGAAGCATTTGAGAAAACACTATATAAATTTAGACCCGATTTTATACCTGTAATACAGTCCTAAATCTTTTCTACACACAGATAAGCTTATCTGTGTGTAGAAACACGATAAGAAAGGAAATTTTTTTAATGAACAACGAATGGCGTGCGAGTAAAGAACTACAACGTGATAATTTCATGACAGAAGAGGAAAAGACACGAATAAATAAGTATGTGTCAGAAATACAAATTGCGAGTTCGCGATTAGATAGTGAAAGAGAAAAATGGTCTGAGATTGACAAATACTATGCAAATAAACAAGACGATAGACCAAAAATGCCAAATTCAAAAATGAATATAATATGTTCAACGGTCGAAGGGGAAATTGCTGAGATGCTTGAACAAGATTTTGCAACAGCAGTAAAAGCAGAAGACCCTGCATCTTTGGAATATGCAAAAGGTGTAAAATTATTTTTGGATTGGACATTAAGGAAAAATCATTTTAACAAAAAACAAGAAACACACGAAAGAAGAAGAATAAAATTTGGTATAGGTATATTTAAAGTTTGTTTTGATGAAACTGCTTTTGGTGGATATGGCTTATGCAAACTTGAAACACCCAGTATAGATAAAGTGTATTTTGATTCGATAATAGGGAGTTTAGATTCAGAGGCTATTGAAAATTCAGAGTATATTTATGAAACAATTAATATGGGATATGAAGCCGCAAAAAAATTCTATGGTAAAGAAAAAGCCGACAGTATTGATTATGGCGTTAATCAATACTGGGATGGGAAAGTATTTGATAGAGAAATTCCTTTTGACTCTGAGAATGCCTGGACACTGATTCAAAGGTGGTCAAAACCAGATGGTATTTTAAGAGTAGAAGAATTTTCACATGACGGATTACTGTTATACGACAGTCATAAAGTTGGTACAAGAAAAGATAATCAAAAAAACAATAAGGTACAAAAAAAATCATATTATTCAAAAGTTTTTGATAGATACCCATATTTTGTAACCGGAGTTTATCAAGAAGAAAGTAGCTTGTATGGTTTTGGTGATGGTGAGTTGTTATTACCACTCCAAAAAATGATAAATAATTTATATGATAAGATTCAAATTGCGGCTAGACCACCAGCTGTATTAGTAGACAGTAATACGAATGTAGACATTGATAGTTTTGATGAGGACTCATTTGCGCCCGTTTATTATGATTCCTCACCAAACATGGAACCTATTCGTACAGTAAATTATGGTGGGGTGAATGATGCATGGTGGCGATTACTAGATTATATCAGGAGCGAATCACAAAGAGTAGTTCGGTTTTCAGATATGATGATTGGTCAATCACAAGGTGGTACAGCGACAGAAGCCTCAATAAATCAAAAACAGGGTATAAAATGCGCTTATCAGAAACAGACACAATTCCAAGATACTATACAAGATGTTTGTGAATATATGGTGTGTTTAGCACAAGAGTATCACACTGGAAAATACTTTAGTACTGGCAAAAAGGATGAGTACCATTATGTGGATTTATCAAAAGATAAAGTTAGAGTAATGAAACCCGCAGGAGCAGGTTTCACGCGTGAATATATGGCACTCCATCCAGACTCTGAAATGCCAAAATATGAAATGACAGATATAGAAAAAAATCCGGAGTACAATATTGAAATTACTATAGGTGCCGGAATGCCAAAGACACCATCCTTCCTATACAGTATGGTTGAAAAACTATCACAAATGCAATCTATTGATGAACAGGGACAACCAAAACCCGTAATCACCTGGCAGGAATTAAGAGAATTCATTAAAACTTATTTAGGCTTATCTCTTGATGATAGTGAGGCACAAAAAATGTTTTCACAACCAATAGGTGCTCAACCAAACGCCCAACAGCCCTCAACAGGTAGTCTCGATCAAATGCCCGCTCAGAATTTAGCAAACTCAATAAAAAATGAGGGGGGTTTATGAGTGATGATTCTGGGTTTAATAATTGCAAAAGAGACAAGCTTAAGATGCCCCAAAAAAAACATAAAGAAAATGAATAAGCTAGAGCGGACTTTACCAGAAGCTGTCGCTGAAATAGCTTATTGGAGTAACCTAGATGTAACGGCATTATCATCAAGTTCACAAAGAATATTAAACCTGTACCTATACACTACAAAGCGCATAAAAAGACCTGAACATTTAGATTCAGATGAAACATCTATATGTGACATAGTGAACCACGCATTAGATTATTTGAATACTTACACATTTGAAGCCGTAATGTTGCTACAACCAACGAATCCTCTTATTGATGAAGAAGATATTAACAGTGTTATTAAACTGCATAAAGATGGGTTGTCAGTTGTTAGTGGTAAATACAGTTTTATCAAAAATGAAGACACATTAGGCGCAAAAAATATTTTTCAACGCGATGGTTCTATAATACTTACTTCTGTAGAAAACATAAGAAAAGGTATTTTATTACCGAAAGAACACCTAAAATATGAATTACCTTTTCATAGATGTATTGATATAAATGATGAAAATGATTGGAAAATGGCTGAACTATTATTAGATTGGGGTGGTAAAAATTAATTTAGTAATAATATTTATCGTAATAGCCCTGGTACTTAACTGGGTTGGTATATTTTATCTTTTATATGTTATACGTAACTTCTTAGCAAATATTAATTTAAGACTAGCTAATCTCGAAAAAAACAGAGAAAATGATAGGCTCGAAGAATACAAAGATTCAAATGGGTTTTACACAAGAAGGAAACGGTCATGACAAAAAATAATATTTTACTAAAAGTAATGAAAGATAGTCCACATTTAAAACACATATTAACCTCTGAAAAAGTAAAACGAATGTGTCTCATTGAAAATAGGTTTCCTTTCGTTAAACTCCCAGTATGTTCTGGGTGTGAAAGGCTAGGTCTATGGACACATTCAAAAAGACCAAATGAAAAATTAGCTTATTGTGATGTATGTGGTACTTACACAGTTAATCCCAGGTCTTATGCTGAGTACTTAAGTGAAGGTCTTGATATCGATTCCTCAGGGCATACTTTTAGATCACTATCGGAAGCACAAAAAACTAAAATTGGAAAGGATAGGGTGTTATTTATACCCGACAAATAAGATGAAAGACAAAATTGAATTTAAACAATTTTTAGGAAATGTACTTGGATTCGACTATAAAAATACAACCTTTGAATTCATAGACCATGAACTTACATATTATTCATATAAGGGGCTTTGCCTAAATCCTAGATTTCATGGTGGTAATTTAAGAAAAATAGGTTATCTAAAAAATGGTTTGTATGTTCTAATATCATCAATACCTGATAATGTTTTAGGTATAGCCATTAGCGATTGGAACACTATAGACTTGTCTGTTCTAAAATCAATTGGTGAGGTGTACCATATTCCATACAAAAATGGAACCTCAAAAGAAAAATATGTAGAGAAATTGGAGGAATTTTTTAGTGAAGGGCAACAATAAAACCAATCCAGATAGAAACATAGTGCAATTCAGAATAACTGAAAATTACAGAAAACTTTTTGACGAGATCGAGTCTGGTGATCGCGCGGAGTATATCCGTCAGGCTGTAAGAATTAGACATGCGCTTCTAAAAGATATGACAAACGATCAATTGGTTAATAACAGTACTAGAAAAGGGCTAATACCATTCTTGAAGGAAATGATAAATAAATTGGATTGAGTTGTGTGATATGACTAAAAAAGATATTGAATTAATACTAAAAAAATATGATACTTTGAGTTTACAAGAAAAAAAAGTAGCAAATATGTTATATGAGGATTATCTACTAAATGAAAAAACTGGTAGCTATTTAAAGTATGTCTACTATGTTCATAACAGAGAGCTACTAACTAATCATAAAAACTTAAACCCAAAAGAAAAAAAAGCATTAATTTGGTATCCAGGAAAACACTGTATTTACATTTGTGATTTAGTGGATAAACTATTGACCGACAAACTTATCTCGGCTTCTGGGGAAATATCTGATATCCTTATATTGTCAATTCCACCTCAAAATGGTAAGAGTACTATGATTACTGAAACTCTACCAGCTTTTTACTTAGGAAAATATCCAACAAGAAAAGTGATTGAAGTTTCTTATGGGGACAGCCTTTCAAAAAGGTTTGGGAGGAGAAATCGACAAAAGATAGAAGAGTTTGGAGAAGAACTATTTGGAATTAGATTAAGCCCCACCAGAAATACAGATCAAGAATTCGAAGTAGATAAGCACAAAGGAAGTATGATATCTAGAGGTATTCTTGCGGGGATAACAGGAAACCCTGCGGACCTTATAGTCATTGATGACCCTGTTAAGAACCGTTCAGAAGCAGAAAGTCAAGTTAGAAGAGATAAAATTTGGGATGAGTATTTAAATTCAATCAAAACTAGACTTAGTGCAAAAGGTAAACTTATTGTCATCATGACTAGATGGCACCATGAGGATTTAGCCGCACAAATAGCCGCTAGTGAAAGTGGAGTAACGGTTGTAAATATTCCAATGGAAGCCGAGGATAATGATATCTTAGGTAGAAAAAAGGGTGAATCCCTTTTTCCTGAAATCGGTAAAGATACAAAATGGATGCAAAAATTTAAAAAAGTATTCATAAAAGAAGAAGGTATGCGGTCATGGTATGCTCTGTTTCAGGGGAAACCTACTGCCGAAGAAGGTAATCTGGTTAAAAATTATTGGTGGCGATATTGGCAACCAAATACCAATAATACACTACCTATGATTAAAACTACAAATGAAAATGGTGAAATCGGATATACAAAAGCAATAAAACTACCAGAAGACTTTGACGAAATAATTCAATCCTGGGATTGTAGTTTCAAAGATACAACTACTTCTGATAAAGTAGCAGGTGTGGTAATGGCTAGAAAAGAATCAAACATATTTATACTTGATTGTGTAAATAAACAAATGAATATTATTGAAACAATACAATCTATAGAAGTGTTCAATAAATTATACCCAAAGATAAAAAGGCATTTAATCGAAGAAAAGGCAAATGGCGCGGCAGTTATTCAGATTTTAAGCAGAAAAATGACGGGCATCATTCCCATAAAACAAGCAGGAACTAGCGGGAATACTAAAGAATCTAGGGTAGTGGCAATAAGCCCACCTATTGAATCAGGTAATGTGTATTTACCACATCCTTCTTTATTTGACTGGGGCTCTGAACTACTAGCGCAATTCGGAACCTTCCCACTAGGAAAATTTGACGACATCGTAGATGCGGTATCACAGGGTATAAACGATTTAATGTATAGGAAACTTCTTATTGGTTCAAATGTTGAAAAAGGTGTCAAGGGCACAACGAGTTTAGCTTATCTTAAAATGAAAGGTTATAATATGATGCAGATTAGAAAAATGGTAAATTCAGGACAAGTTAAATTGATTGAGGGTGAAAGATTATGAAAATTAAATTTCTTAATAAACCTACTAAAGAATTTGAAAAAGGAATTGAACTTTTAGGAATAACTACAACTACAACTTTGGATTGTGATATTATATACACTCACATGAATAGTTTTTGTATACCTGAAGCTTTTCCAAATTTAAAATTTGTCGTTTGCCCCCAGACTGACATATCGCATTTACCTGAATTTGATAAAATAATTTTTTTAGACGATAAAGATTTCTTGGCTAAAAACGTTTGGTCTACAGCAGAACATACTCTTTCTTTATTACTTCAATTAAGTAAAATAATGAATCAAGAAATAAGAGGCAAGCAAATTTGTATTTTAGGCTCAAGGGGGAGAGTGGGTACACAACTTAGATTTTTATTGAATGGTTTTGATTGTGAAATTTTGGGAATCGACAAACATAACCTACACAAAATGAAATATTATTTTTCTATAGCAGATATCATAACAATACACATCAATAATACCGAAGATAATTCTAATTTTATCAATGGTGAAAAACTAGGTTTTATAAAAAATAATAAACCCTTAATAATTAATACTTCTAGATCAAATGTTTTGAATGCCGATGACCTTTTAAAATCTTTAAAAAAAGAAAAAGTAAAAGGGTTTGCACTTGATGTTACTGAAAGTTATACAAAAAAACAAAAGAAAGAATTCAATATTTTAGTATCTGAAAATAGAGGCTTAATAACTAATCATATTTCAGGAAAAAGTAATGAGTCCAGAGTATTAACAGATATGTATTGTCTAGAAAAATTGAGAAAGGAAATTATGGAATTATGAAAACCGAAAATCACAAGTGCTTTTTATGTGGCAGAAATCTATCATTGGAAAACACAATCTGGGTAAGTACAAAAAATAATAAATTAAAAGATGATGAGGGAAAACCAATACATACAATTAATGTATTGTGTGATTGTGGTCTTGCACAAGTGTATAATCCATTGACAGCAGAATCGTTAGACTATTTTTACAAAGAACAAAATGGAATAAGTCCTTATCGTAAGCTGTACCCTTGCCCTGAGTATGATGTGGTACTTCATACTACTAATATGATAGAATTTATTCAAAATCAGGATAAACCATTAAGGGGTACAACACTAATAGTTGGAGGTGGTAGTCTAACACAACAAAGTATATTGGAAAAAACTTTTCGTACTCCTATGTTTACACTAGACCCATCTTTGGAACAACAGGATAGACCTCTACGATTCGATAATTTGATTTGTATGAATACATTAGAGCACGTTTATAACCCAGTTCAATTCCTAGAATACTTAAGTACTTTAGCAAAAACACTTTACTTATCTGTGCCAAACTTGATAAGTAATAGTATAACAATGCCCAATGACCAATGGTTTTCTAGAGCTCACATTTATCATTTTACTAACTACTCACTTTATAGGACTCATACCAAAGCAGGTTGGGAAGAAATTGACAAAGGTGAATTCAATGAAAGAATGGGTAGTAAAATTTATCTTAAACTATTTTATAGAGGTGAACCTTATAAAAAAGATTGGACACAATACAGATCAAATTGTTTACCTGAAATAAAAAATTATGTAAAACTCAAAGACACAATTTCAAAATATTTGGAGGTTTTCAATGACAATTGACGAGAAGAAAACAAAATTAAAAGCTACAGGCGCCCTTAAACTGACCAATGATGAAAAAGAAAAAAAAGCAAGCTTATCTCAGAATAAAACTTTTGTAATTGGAAAAATATTACCACCCGAAATACAAAAGTTAAAAACCAAAGAAAAAGTTGCAATTATAGGTTTCGCTCCGAGTTGGAAAGAAGCTCCCTATTCGGATGAAACTTTTGACATCATAGGGATAAATGAATTATATATGCAAGCTACAAACAGAAGGTTTACTTTGTGGTCAGAGATACATGACCCTTACTCACCCAGTAGAAATTATACAGAACATCACGAATTCCTAAAAACAACAAAATTACCACTTTTTATGCAAAAACATTATGATGAGTTTCCCAGCAGTATAGCTTTTCCCAGACAAGAAATTAAAGATTGGATTAATAGTAAATTTATTATTAATGATGTTGGTGGAAGTTTCACGGAATATACCAATCAAATTTCTTGGTTGCTAGCATTAACTATTGCTATGGGGTATAAAGAGATTCATGTTTTTGGGGTTGATATGGCGGCGGCTAGTGAATACGCATTCCAACGTTGTAGCTGTAATTTCTTCATAGGTCTTGCGGCAGGAGAAGGTATAAAAGTGCTTATTCCAAAAACATCAGAATTATGTAAATTTCCTAAGGATTATGGCTTTGAAACAGATAACTCATCTCGTAATTTAACAAAACAGAGGATAACAACTATAAAAAATCAGATCAACGAGTTAGATGCTCAAACATTAACTTTAGATTTTCAAAGGGAACAAATAGTTAAAAATTTTGAAGCTATATCAAATACAACAAATGCTCAAACGCAACAAATGTCAAAAGATATAGCTAAAATAGAAATAACGCAAAATAAGAATAACGAAATAATAAAATTGTTGGAAACAAAAGATAAGCCGACATTTATTAAAATGCTAGAAGAACAAAATACAAAATTAACACAAATATTAGAACAATATAATGCAAAAGATAAAGAGATAAAAGAAAAACTAGCTATAGAAGCCCGAAACAACTTCATAAATCAAAAAAGTTACGAGCATGCAAAAAAACAGAACCTTGCAAGAATACAAAGTCTACAAGGGGCATTAGCAGAGTGTAATTATAATTTATCAAATAATATTGTGTAAGTAAAAGGTGGTGAATACAATTTTCAATAATGCTGAAGAATTAAGCGATGAAATACGTAGGTATATAAACAATTGTGACATTGATTTTTTTCCAACATTTCATGGACTCCAATTACATTTACAATTAAACACAATCGATTGGAATAATTATGCAGATGGTGTTTATGACACTGATAATGATAAGTATTCAGAAGTTATTGAATTTGGGGTGTTGCAAATAGCTGATTTGATTGAAAAAAAAATGATGTCAAAAATGGCTTTTACTACAGGGCTGAAAAGTTTACTTACTATGGTTGATTCATGGCTAAGGCGAAAAATAACACAAAAAGAAAACAATATATCTGAAAACGATAAATCCGATGAGATCGCTAATCTTTTAAAAAAAGTAAGAAAAGGATAAATTATGGAAATTGAAAGCGGATTATGGAAAACAGAAAAAGGTACTATACAAGGTTGCATTGATATAAAAAATTTATTGGAATTAATAGGAAATAACCATCACGGCATAATCTGTATAGAAGTTGAAAAAAACAAATACAAACAAAAAAATGATAAAAGACCAAATTGTAAAATAACATTAACAAAAAAAACATTCTAAAAGGGGAATAAAATTATGGGAAAATCAATTACAAGAGTTGTAACAGGCAAAGTGAGATTAAGTTATGTTTATGTGTGGGAAACTAGACCACAATCAGAAGAGGACATAACCGCTGGATTAAAACCAAAATATTCATGTCAAATAATTATTGATAAAACAGACAAGCAAACTATAGCATCTATTGAGAAGGCTGTAACAGCCGCAATTGAAACCGGAAAAACTAAATTAGCAAATAAAAAAGGAATAATACCAAAAGATTTAAAATTACCGCTTAGGTGTGGTGACACAGATGAGGAAAAAGCCGGAGAAGAATTGTATAAAAACAAATGGTTTTTAAATGCGAATGCAGTTAGACAACCAGGTGTTGTAGATTCTTCGCTTAATAGAATTATAGATCAAGATGCATTATATTCAGGTTGCTATGGTAGGGTTTCTTTAGAATTTTATGCATTTAGTGGTAAATCAAAAGGTATAGCTGTTGGACTCGGAAATATACAAAAGTTAGCAGATGGTGAAAGATTAGGGGGTGGTGCTACGGCAGAAGAAGATTTTGACGTAGTTGAGACAGAAACCGACACCGAAGAGATGTAGTTAAGCACTTTTTCAATAAACAAAAGGATAAGCATAAATTGTTTACCCTTTTGTTTATTTTTAACTGTTAAATGTAATATTATTAGCGATAACCAAGCTTATAATATTACATTTGTAAAAAAAATGATGGAATTAGTAGGGCTGGGATAGCCCGAATTCAAGCTTGTGGAGACAGTTGGTAAGTAACAACTTCTATGAAGCAAGAAGCTCCCACTTCTAAAGTGGTGAGTAGTTCACAGCTGGTGATTAGAATGTTAAAACAAACAAAACCCTTTTTTACAGGTGGTGATTAGAATGTTAAAACAAACAAAACAATATTTTACAGGTTATAGATTTGATTCCTACATAGACGATAACGACACTATCAAAAAATGTCTTAATTGTGATATACCTGAAGAATGTATAGATTGTCTGGCTAAAACTTCAATACGGGTTCGAAGAAAAAATATAGCAGACTTAACAATACTAGACTATATATTTATTAAATACTGGTTGAAAAAAGGTTATTCTGAGCAAGAAATAACTAAAAAATTCAAGCTCCTTAGTACTGAAACTTTAAAAAGTTTTATGCGAAAAACAGAAATGTATATAAAACTTGATAAGATGCAACATGATAAATGCACTAAAAAAGAAATGGCGATAGCTCTATTTTGTACCACTCAAAACGTTTCAAAAGTACTAAAAAGAAAGGAAAAATTCTATGAAAAAAATACATCTAGACATAGAAACTTTTTGCGAACTGGACTTAAAAAATTGTACAGTAATGAAATACGCTAATCACGAATCCTTTAAAATTTTACTACTAGCCTACAAAATAGATGATGGTGATATAAAAATTATAGACCTAATGAAAACTAAAATACCTAAAGAAATAATTAATATAATTTTAAGTCCTGATTATTTAAAAATTGCGCATAATGCTACTTTTGAAATAACTTGCTTATCTGTTTATTTAAGACATAAACTTAATTATGAAGAATGGGAATGTACAATGTTACAATGCTATAGAGCTGGACTCCCTGGGTCTTTGAAAGATGTAGCTAAAATATTGAAATTACCAAACCAAAAAATGGATGAGGGCACACTACTAATAAAATATTTTTCTAAGCCTTGCAAAGCTACTAAAATAAATGGTGGGCGAACACGAAATTTACCGGAACATGATTTAATTAAGTGGGATACTTTTAAAGAATACTGTGGTCAAGACGTGGCTGTCGAATATGAACTCTATAAAAAATTGGAGTGGGTAGAACCCTCTGAATTTGAAAAAAGATTATGTGTACTTGACAGAAAAATAAATGCTAGAGGTGTAAAAATAGATAAGCAATTAGTAGAGTCAGCGATTTACTATTCTGTTTCTCATGCAGAATTATGTATGGATGAAGCAAGAATCATAACAGGCTTATCTAATCCAAACAGTGTGGCACAACTTAAAGCTTGGATATTGGAAAGAACAAATTTCAAAGTTGACAGCCTTACAAAAGATACGATCGATTCACTGAAAGTCTTGTTCGCACAGGATAAGGATGTATGTAGAGTGCTTGATCTAAGACAACAGTTAAGTAAAACTTCAATAAAAAAATATATTACAATGTTAAATTCAGAATATAATGGTTCTCTTCATAATACTTTACAATTTTTGGGGGCTTCACGAACAGGTCGTTGGAGTGGGCGAAAAGTCCAAATACACAATTTACCAAAAAATAAATTGGGTGAAGACTTAGATAGTATAAGAGAATCATATAAAAATGGTACAGCTAAAATCACAGAGAAAACACCTTTTGAATTATCACAATTATTAAGAACTGTTTTTATACCCGAAGAGGATTATGTACTTTCTATAGTTGATTTTTCCGCAATAGAGGCTAGAGTTTTGGCCTGGCTCGCAAATGAAAAATGGGTTATGGAAGTATTTGAAGGTGATGGTAAAATATATGAAGCCACAGCCTCAAAAATGTTTGATGTTAAATTGGAAGATGTAACAAAAGAACAACGTTCTATGGGAAAGACCGCTGTACTGGCATGTGGTTACGGTGGAGGTATCAGGGCTATACAAAATTTTGCTCCTGACTTTGAGGATGACAAAGCTAAGGTAATTGTAGATTATTGGAGAAATGCTAATAAAAGGATAGTAAAATTTTGGAAAGAGGTTGAAAATTGTATAAAACATACTTTACAAACTGGGATACCAACCAAGTATCTTTATCTAAAGTTTAGAAAAACCAAAGGGTGTCTAATTATCACATTACCTTCGGGAAGACCACTCATATACCTTAGAGCAAAAGTTGAAAACAATGAAATAACATATGAAGGGGTAAACCAAACTACTAAAAAATGGGAAACAAAACCTGCCTGGGGAGGTTTATTTGTAGAAAACATCACACAAGCGGTCGCACGTGATTGTTTAGCTGAAAGTTTAATTAATTTATCAAATGTGGGTTTTGATATAGCAATGCACATCCATGACGAAATATGTTGTGTGACTGTAAGTAATCAAGTTGACAATATGAAATACATAATGAATAAAAACATTGAATGGGCACCAGGTTTAGTACTCAGGAGTGAAGGGTTTAGTTCAAAATATTATATGAAGGAAGAGTGATAAAAATGCTTATATTAGGATTTATATGTTCAATAGTAACCTATACAATCGCAATGTATTATCGTCAAAAAGTATTAATCAGTGCTAGTCTTTTTGCTTTGATATTTACTGTAATTTGTATGTACACCAATCCATGGAATTAAAATATGAAAGAAGAGGGATAATATGGAATTAATTAAATTAAATCAAGACAAGAAATATACATCAAAGGATATCGCTGAGTGGACAGGGAAAGAGCATAAGAATGTACTAAGAGATATTGAGGATGAGGCTAATAAATTGGGAGAAATAGGTAAGCTCATATTTGAGCTGAGTGAATATAAGGATAGTTCTGGTAAATCTAACAAAATGTATAACTTAACTTATGATGGAATTAAAATATGAAAGAAGAGGGATAATATGGAATTAATTAAATTAAATCAGGACAAGAAATATACATCAAAGGATATAGCAGAGTGGACAGAGAAAGAGCATAAGAATGTATTAAGAGATATTGGGGATGAGATATCTAAACTGACAACCGGGGGGATGGCGGAATTCGCAGAGCTCAATTTTGAGCTTCGCTCAAATAGCAACCCTGATAACCTTCCTTCTAATACACATTACGTCCTTACAAAAATCGGTATACAACAAATTGCTATGCGTTATGACGCTATAGTACGTGCAAAAGTTAACCAGAAGTTAGAAGAATTACAACAACCTAAACTACCAACAAATTACATTGAAGCCCTAAAAGCATTAGTTATAGCCGAAGACGAAAAGTTAAAATTACAACAAAATCTACAATTGTCTGATGTGAAAGTGGAAAACTTAAAAACAGAACTAAACGTATCAGAACTCCACTGGACAATTATGAAGTTCAATACAAATTACAAACTAGGTTGGGATTTGAAAACGTGTAAATCCAATGGAAAAAGAGCTAGTATGTATTGTAGAGTTAACGGTTATGCGATTAAAAAATGTAAAACAAATGATGAAAGATTCAGTGAAGTTAACTCTTACCCCCACACCGTTTTAGAAGAATTGTTTCTAAAAAATGGAACTTGAAAGGGATATCGAAAAATACCTCAACCTCCAAGTTAAAAAACTTAGAGGTAAAACATTGAAACTGAATACCGAAGTTGGTATACCTGATAGACTTATCATTCTCAAAAACAGAATTATATTTGTAGAAGTCAAAAGGTCTAAGGGGAGGATAAGCGAAATACAAAAACACAGAATACTGGAATTACAAAATTTAGGTCACGAAGCTTATGTTATTTTTTCAAAAATTGAAGTAGATAATATATTAGAAAGAAAGTGAGAAATTATGGAACTACATGAATATCAAAAAAAAGCAGTGGAATTCATAGAAGCAAAAAAAAAGTGTGTTTTATTTTTGAAGATGGGTTTGGGGAAAACAATTATTAGTTTAAAGGCTATGAAAGGTAAAACATTATGTATAGCCCCCGCAAGAGTCGCTTCACATACATGGCATAATGAAATTGAAAAATGGGGATTGCCTATAACTTATTCTTTAGTTATAGGCAATCCTAAAGCAAGGCTTGAATCATTAAAAACAAAGGTCGACATCTATATTATATCACGAGATAATATAGTATGGTTACTAGAAACTGGATACTTAAAATGGGATACAATTATAATCGATGAATTATCAAGTTTTAAGGAAAGCAATACCAAACGTTTTAAAGCTTTGCGTAAATTCAAATACACCAATATTATTGGTTTAACTGCTACACCAACTAGTAACCATTTAAAGGATATTTGGTCACAAATATATTTAATAGATCAAGGTGAAAGATTACTTAAATCCAAAACAAAATTTTTACAAGAGTATTTTTATGCGATTAGTAAAGGTATGTATATAGATTACAAACCCAGGGAAAAGGCTGAGGAATTAATATACAAGAAAATAGAAGGTATTGTCATGCGAATGGAAAAAAGAGATGGCTTACCCTCTATTACTTATAATGAAGTTAATGTTGCATTAAGCCCCAGTGAACGTGCGTTATACCATAGTATGAAAAGGGATTACATACTTAAGTACAAAAATAGTGTTATTACAGCCGCTAATGGTGCTTCACTTTTGAGTAAACTGTTACAAATTGCTTCAGGTGAAGTGTATAACGAAAAAAGGGAAACCACCACAACAAATAACAAAAAGATAAGCATGCTACAGGAAATAATAGAAGCGCAAAATGGCGAGCCATTAATGGTTTGCTATGCGTTTATTCACGAAAAAAATAGAATAATTGATTTGTGTAAATCCCTAAAACTAACATACACCGATTCTGATTTTACAGGATGGAATAATAAGGAATACGATTTATTAGTTGTGCATCCGGCGAGTTGTGCCTATGGTTTAAACTTACAAAAAGGTGGCTCAACACTAGTTTGGTTTACACCTTGTTGGAGTTTAGAACTCCACGACCAAGCAAATGCTAGATTACACAGACAGGGTCAAACACAACCAGTTGTTATAAACTATCTATTATGTGAAAACACTGTTGATGAGTATGTATTAAAATGCCTAAAAAGAAAAGACACAAACCAACAAATATTTTTAAATCTTTTCAAAGAATTGGGGATGTAATAATATGGAATATACAAAATGCCAAGAAAATGCGATAACTGAATTTCAAAAATGGCTAAATCAGGATAAGCAATTCTTTTTATTAGAAGGTTTAGCGGGTAGTGGAAAATCCTATATAACAAAAACATTTATAGAAATGCTAAAAGAAAAAAACTTAACATTAGCTTGCCTAGCCTTTACAGGTGCGGCGGCTAATGTGCTACAGAAAAGTACAGGTGTGGTTTCCACTACGATACATAAATTTATTTATAAATTTGAAATGAGTAAAGATTTTTTTCATAATGAGGAAGAAGAAAAAGAAGAACTAGCAAACTCTAAAGAGCTACAAATAAAAAAGGCAAAATGTTTTATAGTAGATGAGTGTAGTTTGATATCTGAGGAAATACTTTTAGATTTATTGAAAACTGATAAAAAACTAATATTTGTAGGTGATTTTAAGCAATTACCACCCATAAAGCCTTTTACAAAAGAGATGTTTATAAATAAATTAGGTGAGGATTGTTATACTTCGAATATGACAACAGTAGTTAGACAAATGCAAGACCACCCAATATTAGGTTTGGCTAATGCCCTACGTAATTCGGTTACTAATCTTGTATGCTTTGATAAGACATCTGATTACGGCTCAGTGAGTATAAAAAAACAAGTTAAATTACAATTGAAGGAATGGTCAAATGAAAATCACCAGATAATTGTTTTTAAAAATACTACCAGACAGGATATAAACAAAAGAGTGAGAGATAAGCTAAAATACGTAAATATATTAGAGCCAAACGAAAAGATAATAGTTTGTAAAAATAATTATAGTCATAAAGTTTTTAATGGTGAACAATTTAGAATAGTTAGTGTAGGCGATGAGCAATTAGAATGTGGTCTTTTATACAGAGAAATCATAGTTGAATATCTTGATGGTTCTGGTATAATGAAAAAACTAGATGTACTAATGAATAATTTAATAGACCCAGATTTTGTTTTTGAAGTAGATCAAGAATTAAAACAGTGGATGAAAGTAAAAATGTGGAATATGTATAAAAATTTAGTACATATTGATTATGCCTATGCCATAACATGTCACAAAGCACAGGGTGGTGAGTGGGAAAATGTTTTTGTATTAGCTTCTGATTATCACGGCAAAGATTACTCTAGATGGTTGTATACAGCTACGACAAGAGCAAAAAAGAATTTAATAATAAAAATAAAGTGAGGAATTGTAGATGGATTAATTTTAATTAATACAAACGTGAATGGTGAGCAAGTAATAAGTGGACGCGAATTACATGATTTTCTAGAAATTAAATATAAATTTACTGACTATTTTAAACATAAATTCGAAAAGTTCGGTATGCTAGAAAACATCGATTACACACCTATTTCCGTTGAAAGAGAAATAGGAACAGGTAAGGGGTTGACAGATTTTATTATAACACTAGATATAGCAAAACAAATATGTATGTTATGTGAAAATGTTTTTGTATTAGCTTCTGATTATCATGGTAAAGATTACTCTAGATGGTTGTATACAGCTACTACGAGAGCAAAAAAGAATTTAATAATAAAAATAAAGTGAGGAATTGTAGATGGAATTAATTAAAATTACAACAAATGCACAAAATGAACAACTTATATCTGGTAGAGAATTACATACATTTTTAGAAATTAATGAACAATATACACACTGGATAAGTAGAATGATTGATTATGGTTTTGCGGAAAATATTGATTACACACCTATTAGTGAAAAAAGACTAATAGGGCATGGCAAGGGTTTGACAGACCATATCCTAATAATTTCCATGGCTAAGGAAATATCAATGATTCAAAGAACACCAAAAGGTAAAGAAGCTAGATTATATTTTATAGAATGTGAGAAAAAACTCAAAGCATTACAACAACCAACTAATTACATTGAAGCCTTAAAGGCACTAGTCACAGCTGAAGAGGAAAAATTAAAATTGCTAGAATCCAACGAAAACCTAAAAACAGAATTAAATACATCTTTGAAGCATTGTACTATTATGAAGTTCAATCAGTTCTATAAGTTAAAATGGGACATGCCAACATGTAAAAGAAATGGTAAGCAAGCATCTGCTTATTGTAGAGTGCACGGGCATGAAATCAAGAAATGTAAAACAAACGATGAAAGGTTTTCAGAAGTAAATAGTTACCCATTAGAAGTGCTAGAAAAATTATTTTTAGATAGGAGTATCTTATGAAAGTTATTTTAGATTTATGCCTTAACCATTGTGGAAGTACAACAATAGCTAAACAAATGATAGACCAAGCATACAACTTAGAAGTTTATGGTGTTAAATTCCAATATTACGACGTAAATTCATTAAATCCGGAATCTGGATTTAATGTAAATTATTATGCAAAAAATCATTTAAAAAAAGAAGAATTAATACATTTAATGCAATATGCAAAATCTCTTGATCTGAAAACCGGAATCACTTTATTCACAAATGGATTCCCAATAAATGACTCATCCGTAGATTTTTTCAAAATAGGAAGTGGTGAAGCCCACAAAATAGAAATTTATGAAAAGCTAAAAAATAAAAAAGTATTCATTTCTAATGGGCTCACACCAACAGAAACAATAATAGATAATTGTGACAAAGTTGGGTTGACAAATAAAATCATTTTTGACTGTATTAGTAAATACCCTTGTGCTATTTCGGAATATCGATACAAACATTCTTTAGCCACCAATGCCGGCTTATCCTTACATTTATCACCAAAAGATGGTCTTAATAATATTGACTTTCTTTTATTATATAGGTACGTCGAATTCCATTACACATTATCTAAGGACCTAAAAACAAAAGATATAAATGTAAGTTGGACTTTTGATGATGTTAAAGAATTATCAAATGGATTAAAAGATTATAAAGAAAGGTGGATTTGGTAAATATGGAATTAATTAAATTAAATCATGACAATCAATACACATCAAAGGATATAGCAGAGTGGACAGAGAAAGAGCATAAGAATGTATTAAGAGATATTGGGGATGAGATATCTAAACTGACAACCGGGGGGATGGCGGAATTCTCCGAGCTCAATTTTGAGCTCGTGGAAAACACTAACACACAGACACCAATAAGTAACGCTTACTACGTCCTTACAAAAATCGGTATACAACAAATTGCTATGCGTTATGACGCTATAGTACGTGCAAAAGTTAACCAGAAGTTAGAAGAATTACAACAACCTAAACTACCTAGTCACGTAGAAGCATTAAGACTATATGCTGATGAGTTGGAAAAGAATCAATTATTACTTACAGCTAACGAAAACCTAAAAACAGAACTCAATGAATCAGAGAAACACTGGACTATTATGAAATTTAATCAAACTCACAGACTAAATTGGAACTTACAAACTTGTAAGAATCGTGGAAAAAGTGCTAGTGCTTATTGCAGAGTACACGGGTATGAAATCAAGAAATGTAAAACAAATGATGAAAGATTTTCCGAAGTCAACAGTTATCCAATTGAAGTTTTGGAAAGATTATTTTTAGGATTATAAAGAAAGGAAGATTTGGTAATGGTGAAACTAGTATTACCCACTTTTGAGACTGATACGACAAATATAAAACAATTAGAAAAAATAGCTGAAGAATTAATAGAATTACAGCAAGAAACAAATGAAAGATGTGTAGACACAGAAAAGCTCATTGATGAGGGTATAGATGTCATACAAGCCACTTTAAACTTACTCTATAAATTTACTACTCCTGATAAAATAGAAGCTCGTATAGGTCATCACATAGTTAAAATGATACAACGGGGATGGGATTTAAGATGAGAAAACTTACGATTAGCATAGGGGCAAGCAAAACAAGTGTAAACTGGTTACCTTTAGAATTATCTTGGGAAGAATTTTTAAAAAGATTCTTCCTTAAACCTCAGAGGAAAAGACATAATGTAAAAGAATACCATTCAGCTACAAAGATCGAACAGGGGCAATTTAAAGATGGTTCAGCTTTTGTTGGTGGTAAAATAGAAGGTAATCGCCGAAATAAAGTATCCATAGAATATCGAGACGTTATGTGTCTTGATTTAGATTATAGCTTATCTTTTGATAATACTCTTAAATTACTAAAAGAAAAATGTAATTTCACATGGGTTTTAGTTAGTACTCATTCACATACACCCGAGAAACCTAAATTCAGACTTATAATACCTTTAAAGGAATCGTTTGGGTATACTCAATACGTTCAAACCTCTAATGACTTAATGAAAAAAATTGATATTTCGCTTTTTGATACGACTTGTGACCAACACGATAGATTAATGTATTTTCCGAGTTTACCTTCTAATGGTGAATATTGTTTTTACGAGAATAAATCTCAGGAATGGCTTGATAATTACCTAAATCTTGCATTTGATCGGTTTACATATCAAAATTTAGCAAATACTAAAACCGACACAACTAATTTACTACCAGACCCTGCTGAAAAAGGTGGGATAATTGGGGCTTTTTGTGCCTGTTATCCTTTTCCTGACGTCCTGGATAAATTCTTATCACATGTTTACGAGCCATGCATAGATAAGCCTGATAGGTACACTTATTTAAATGGTAGTGCTCCAGCAGGTTTACAATACTTTTCTAGTAATTATTGTTACGCCTATGATTTTACAGACCCCGCACAGCAAGAACAACACGCATTAAATGCCTTCGATATTGTAAGAATACATTTGTTTGCTGGTGATTTTGATAAAATGACTAATTTTGTTTTAAACAAAAAAGAATGTAAAGCGAGGTACGATATGGAAATGGCTAGCAAAGATTTTAATGCTGAAGTTGAAGAGGAAACACAACTTGAAAAATTCACACCAAAAGAAGGCAAGTTTTTAGACCTAGTAAAATTCACTGAAATGATTTTACAAAGATATCAAGGTTTAAGATTATGTAAATTTAACGAGGATATTTATAGCTACGTAAAAGGCTATTATGAGATTATAGACCCTACTAAAATAGAAAAACTGGCATATGACCATTTAATTAATAAGTACAACACCTCAACAAAAAGAAAAGAAATATTAAAAAATATACAACTTTCAATTCCTACAAGAAAAGACTTTAATAAACATGATTGTACTATTGTTTTCAAAAACATAACATTAGTGGATTTAAAACCTTTAGAACATCATTATAAAGATTATTTTACCTTAAAAATTAATCATAATTATGATGAAAACGCAAAATCAAAATTATGGGATATTTTCCTAGATCAAGTTTTAGATAAGAATTCACATGCAATATTTCAGGAAATGTTTGGGTATGCATTGACCACATCGGTAAAAGGAAAAGCTTTCTTTTTCATAACAGGTGAAGGCAATTCAGGTAAAAGTCTAGCACTTGAAATTCTCGAGCATATAATTGGTGCAAACCAAACATCACAAATCTCATTTGCCGATATATGTAATCATGAAAGATTTGCCACTGGGGGTCTTGTAGGTAAACTTTTAAATGTAAACAAGGAACAGGATTTAGATTTTCTAAAGGATTCCGGAACTATTAAACAACTAACAGGTGATAATAATTTCCAAGCTGAACAAAAATTTAAAAATGCAATAGTTGTAAAAAATACAGCCACACATATCTTTGTAAACAATGAGATACCCAGAATACGAAAACTGGACAAAGCTTATTACGATCGTGTACGTATAATCAAATTTAAAGGCTCAATTCCTAAAGAACAAAGAGATAAAAATTTAAAAGAAAAGCTTATCTCTGAAGATAATATAGAAGGTATAGTTAAATGGGCGGTAGAAGGATTAAAAAGATTGGTAAAAAATAATTATGAATTCAGTGACTTAGATGGTCAACAGGAAAAACAGGTTGAAGCCCTTTTAATAGAATCAAATCTACCTATTTCCTTTGTAAACGAGTGCTGTGTTCTGATACAAAAGTCTAAAACTAGAAATGATTTTCTATATGCTTCTTTTAGACAATGGTGTTACTCACTAGGAATACAAAATAATAGAATCCCCACAAGGACTCGATTTATAAAAGATGTACGTAAACATTTTAAACTGGAAGGAAAAGTAATAAAGGAAAATACTGAATGCCATAGAGCCACTTTTGGATTAGAGATCATAACACA
>Ga0224524_1000070_pt1 | contig 41688 bp, 38 predicted proteins | sample CFST75metaG_FD_179895 | JGI IMG/M metagenome (GOLD analysis project Ga0224524, IMG submission 179895) | Peat soil microbial communities from Stordalen Mire, Sweden - C.F.S.T75 | ecosystem: Environmental > Terrestrial > Soil > Wetlands > Peat | place: Sweden: Norrbotten County, Stordalen Mire... | reverse complement strand
GTTCATATCAGACCTTACCTCATACAAAAGATCTGGAGGTTACGAAGGGGATAGTGAATGGGAAGTTTATTATTTAATACAAGCTTAGAGATTAAAAAACTCCTCCTAGTGGGGAGTTTTTTGATTTAGACTTTGCATGTTATAATGAAATCATGATAAATAAGCATTTTTTCAAAACCTTACTTTTATTTGCTGTTATGATCGGGTTTGGATTATTGCTTGTTTTTGCGGTCAATATTTTCGACAAGGATGGTTTTTCTAGTATTCTAAATACAGCCAAGGTTGCAAAATAAGAGTTATATGTTATATTAAACGTACCGCAAAGAAGACAGGCGAACAATAAGTCCTGTTTAGTGGGTCGATAATTTCCTTAAAAGGAAAGAATTACTTGCGGCTTAAAAGCCGTTTTTATTTTGGATAAAAATTATGTTATTAAAATCAAGAAAAGAAGAAATGGTAAAGGACATCGACAAGATGGTGAAAAATTCCAAGGCTGTTGTTTTTGTGAATTTTCATGGTCTTAAGGCTCAGGAAGAAACAGCTCTCCGTAAAGATTTGAGAGATAAAAATGTTTCTTACAAAGTTTCAAGAAAAACTTTACTTAAAAGAGCATTAGCTGGGAAAGCAGAAGGCACATTGCCTGAGCTTCCTGGAGAAGTTGCTATGGTTTATGGAACAGATGAAATTGCTCCAGCTAGAGAAGTCTTTAATTTTCAAAAAACCCACAAGGGTATGTTGAATATTTTGGGCGGAATTTTTGAAGGCAATTTTGTTGCCAAAGAAAAAATGATGGAAATAGCTACTATCCCAAGCAGGGAAGTATTACTTTCCAAGATTGCATTTTTGCTCAAGTCTCCAATGCAACGTTTAGCTATTGCAGTTAATGAAGTTGCAAAGAAAAAATAATTATTAAAAATTAATTAAAAAATATTATGTCAAAATTTGATTCATTTATGAAAGACCTTGAAGGTGCATCAGTTCTAGAATTGAACGACCTTGTAAAGGCAATAGAAGAAAAGTTTGGAGTTTCAGCAGCAGCTGTAGCCGCAACAGGTCCTGCAGCGGGCGCAGAAGCAGCAGAAGAAAAAGATTCTTACACAGTTGTTCTTGCAGCAGCCGGTGAACAAAAGATTGCTGTTATGAAAGTTGTTAAAGATGTTCTAGGTCTTGGTCTTAAAGAGGCAAAAGATTTAGTTGACGGTGCTCCAGCAACACTGAAAGATGGAATGAAGAAAGCTGAAGCTGAAGACGTTAAAAAGAAAATCGAAGCAGCTGGAGGAAAAGTTGAGCTTAAATAACTCAACTTTTCGGCCGGAGGTGCGACGGCGCCGAGGCGGGGGCTGCGCAAAATTTCAGTAGAAATTTATGTGTGGACAACGTTGAATTGAAATAATTCATCAAAAAAACACCCCTTAAAAGGGGTGTTTTTTAATACTTGTTTTTTATAAAAAAACGTTATAATATAAAGGTTATGGAAATTCTAGAAAAAATATTAGGGAATTCAGCCAGAGTGAAAATCATGAGGCTTTTTCTATCAAATAAAGAACAAGGTTTTAAAAATACTGAAGTTTCGAAAAGAAGCAGGGTTACTGCTGATTCTGTGCGTCGAGAATTAAAGCTTCTATCTTCTGTTAGTTTTATAAAAAAGAAAGGACAGGATTGGCATTTTAATCCAGCCTTTAAATATATTTCTCAATTTGAGGAACTTTTAGTAAATTCTGGCTCGGTAGATAAAGATAAAATTTTTAATACTTTCAAAAAGGCAGGTAAGATAAAACTTTTGCTTGTGTCAGGAATGTTTATAAAGAATGGAGAGAGTAGAGTAGACCTTTTGATTGTGGGTGATAAGTTGAAAAAGAGAAAAGTTGAAGAAGAAATTCGTAAAATGGAAGCTGAAATTGGAGCAGAATTGACTTATGCCGTCTTCGAAACTAAAGAGTTTTCTTATAGATTAAATATGTACGATAAGCTTATTAGAGACATCCTCGATTTCCCTCATGAGGTTGTTTTCCGAGCAAAAGAGTTATCCACACAAGCTTTAAAAAAGGTTTAGGAATTGGTATAATAGTCTCATATAGCTTTTTATAAGGTCGAACTTTAAAAAAGATTTTTTTATTAGTTTAATAATTATTAATTATGAGTAATATTTGGATTACATGGGGCGATGTTTTTAATGCATCTCTTCAAGATTTATGGTGGAGTTTTATTCAGTTTGTTCCTAAGCTTCTTATCGCAATAATTTTCTTTGTTGTAGGTTGGATTTTAGGTAATCTTGTCGCTAAGGCATTTGAACATGTTATCAGTGCTTTGAAAATCGACAAGCTATTCCAATCAATTGGAATGGATGAATTTTTCAAAAAGGCAGGAATGAATTTAAACACTGGATACTTTATCGGACAAGTCGTAAAATGGTTTGTTATTATCGTTTTCCTATTGCCTTCACTTAATTTGGTTGGCTTAGATTATATTTCATCTTTCTTGAAAGACGATGTTCTTGGATTCTTGCCAAGAGTTATAGTTGCAGCATTTATTTTGATCATTGCAACAGTTGTTGCTGATGCTCTTTCAAAAGCAATTGTAGCTAGTGCAAAGGCTATGAACCTACGTTCAGCAAATATGCTTGGAACAATATCTAAATACGCTATTTGGGTCTTCGCTTTCATCATTGCATTTGGACAGCTTGGAGTTGCTCCAGCTTATATGCAAATTCTTTTCGCTGGAATAATCGGAATGTTTGCTGTCGCTGGTGCTCTAGCTTTCGGCTTGGGTGGCAAAGACGCAGCACAAAGAATGATTTCAAAGCTTGGAGAAGATATGCAACACAGAGGATAAAATCTTGATTTTAGATCTTTCAAAAACCACCCGAATGGGTGGTTTTTTCTATCCCCAGGTTACCCACAAACCCAAAATTTGACATCTTTTTGGCTTTAGTATAGGATAGTTCTATCAGTATGAATATAACAAACAACAAGTTCAAACGACGGGATTAATGGGCTTTTATTTGTCTATTAAGACCGCCCTAAAAGCGGTTTTTTGTTTGGAAAGAATGGCTTGAATATTGAAAATTGAAACCTTATCCTGAACACTTTTAATTAAAGTATTTTACAGAAATATTTTAATTATGGGTCTTTTATGTCAGAGATAAGAAAGTTCTCTTTGTTTAAATTATTTTGAGCGGTCAAAAGATTTAACCATGTTAAAGAGGACTGTTTTTTGTTTTTATCCTAATTTTTACTGATGTAAAAATTGGGTTCGTCAAAAATTTTTTGTAGAAAATTTTTGATATGTGGTTTTCAAATTTCTTAACAGGAAATTTAAGGGCGTACGGTGGATGCCTAGATTTTAAGAGGCGATGAAGGACGTGGCGTAGCTGCGATAAGCTTCGGGGAGGTGTGTAGCAACCTTTGATCCGGAGATCTCCGAATGGGGAAACCCTATTAGGTAAACCCTAATAACTTTTATCTTTATGATAAATGAGCACACCCTGGGAAGTGAAACATCTCAGTACCAGGAGGAATAGAGACAAATATGTATTTCCTTAGTAGCGGCGAGCGAAAAGGAAGAAGCCCAAACCGTAGTAGCAATACTGCGGGGTTGTAAGATGACAATGTAGATTACTAGAGGAGTCAAAAAATAAATTATTAGTTGAAGTTGCTGGAAAGCAACATCATAGAGGGTGATAATCCCGTAAACGAAAATAATTTATCTCTTTTATTGTCATTCTTGAGTACCCCAGGACATGAGTAGCCGGGGGGAATCCAGCGGAACTAACCGCTAAGGCTAAATACTCTTAAAAATCGATAGTGAACTAGTACCGTGAGGGAAAGGTGAAAAGTAGCCCGATTAGGGCGGTGAAATAGACCTGAACCCGTATGTCTACAAGGAGTCGAAGTTCGTCTTCGGATGAACAACGGCGTGCCTATTGAAGAATGAGCCAACGAGTTTATTCATGTTGCTGGCTAAGTCGGCTAAAACGACCGAGCCATAGGGAAACCGAGTGTTAATAGCGCGAAATTATAGTAACATGCATAAGACCCGAAGCAAGGTGAGCTTGCCATGAGCAGGATGAAGTTCGTCGAAAGACGAATGGAGGTCCGAACCGGTAGATCGTATAACGTCTTCGGATGACTTGTGGTATGGAGTGAAAAGCTAATCGAACCTTGTAATAGCTGGTTCTCTCCGAAATAGCTTTAGGGCTAGCGTCAAGTGTTTTCTCTGGGGGTAGAGCACTGGAAGGATTCAACAGGGAGCAATCTCGTGAATCCTATCAAACTCCGAATACCAGAGACCAGAGCTTGGCAGTTAGGCTATGGGGGCGAAGCTCCATCAGCCAAAAGGGAAACAGCCCAGATCTCAAAATAAGGTCCCTAAATATATACTAAGTGTAAAACAAGAAGGTGAAATTTCTTAGACAATGAGGAGGTTGGCTTAGAAGCAGCCATCCTTTAAAGATAGCGTAACAGCTCACTCATCTAGAGATCTTGCGTCGAAAATAATTGGGGCTAAGTATATTACCGAATTTGAGGATTCGATTTTTCTTCGGAAAAGTCGAGTGGTAGGAGAGTGTTCCAATCTGCTGTGAAGAAGGACTCGTGAGAGCCTTTGGAGCGTTTGGAAGTAAGAATGTTGGCACAAGTAACCGCAATGGGGCTGAGATCGCCCCACGTCGAAAGATCAAGGTTTCCTTGGTAATGTCAATCAGCCAAGGGTTAGTCGGGCCTAAGGGAATGGTGAAAACCGTACTCGATGGACACATGGTTAATATTCCATGACTTTCATGTTTTGTGACGGGACGACGGAGTGTAGTATGTATCGCTCATTATTGGATTTGAAGTTTGTGTCTTGATTGTGTTGTATAGGAAAATCCGTACATTACCTTAAATGGTACACGAAAGAGAAGCAAAAAGTTTTATGCTTCGGCATAAGATAATGATACAGAGCACGCTTCCAAGAAAAATCTCTAAACTTATGAACATGAAATCCGTACCGCAAACCAACACAGGTGATCAGGGCGAGTAGCCCAAGACGAACGAGTGAGTGGTCCCCAAGGAACTCGGCAAAAAATCAGCCGTAACTTCGGGATAAGGCTTGCCGGCAGCAATGTCGGCCGCAGCGAAAGTATTCCTGCCAACTGTTTACCAAAAACACAGCTCCCTGCGAACTCGCAAGAGGATGTATAGGGGGTGACACCTGACCAATGCCAGAAGGTCAAATATCGCCGTTGTGTGGTCGCAAGATTATATGGTGAGTGATATAAGCCCTGGTGAATGTCGGCCGTAACTATAACGGTCCTAAGGTTCTGCATTTGACTTTTATTAGTCGAGCGCGGAATGACTGGGACGGTTATAGAAAAAGGTAAACAATTAAATTAAAAAATTATTAGATTATTCGAATGCTACCTGCTGTGCAGTAATGTACAGACAGTCAAAACTTGGCTAACGAGAGACCAGCGTCAAGCATCCCAATCTCGCCGTAAGGCGGACGGATGAAGATAGAGTCCTTCTTAGGTATAGAAGAGCGAAATACCTTGTCGGGTAAGTTCCGACGCGCACGAATGGTGTAATGAGTGGGAAACTGTCTCGGGGACCAGCTCGGTGAAAATACAATACCGGTGAAGATGCCGGTTAAGTGCAGTTAGACGAAAAGACCCTAGAAGCTTTACTATAACTTGATATTGAGCATGTTTTTAGACTGCGTAGAATAGATGGGAGAGGTTATGTATACGGTTTTGGCTGTGTAATACTCGTCAGTGAAATACCATTCTTTTTGAAGGCATGTTCTAACCAATAAGGCAAAAACTTATTGAGACAGTATCTGGTGGATAGTTTTACTGGGGCTGTACCCTCCTAAAGAGTAAAGGAGGGGTTTAAAGGTCAGCTAGGCGCGAATGGAAACCGTGCCGATAGTGTAATAGCACAAGCTGGCTTGACTGTAAGACGTACTTGTCAAGCAGGTGGGAAACCAGAATATAGTGAACCGACCATTTGCATTAGATGCAGTGGAAGATTAACGGATAAAAGCTACTCTAGGGATAACAGGCTAGTTCCGCCTAAGAGTTCATATCGACGGCGGAGTTCGGCACCTCGATGTCGGCTCACCTTAGCGCGGTGGTGGAGAAGCTACCAAGCGTTTGGCTGTTCGCCAATTAAAAAGGTACGCGAGCTGGGTTCAGACCGTTTAGGAATTAATTAATTTTGATTTTTAAACAGTTTGAACCCTCAGAGGACATTAAGAACGTACAAAAAGAACTTAAACTGTTATAAATCGAAATCAATCATTGCTAAGTTTTAGCAATCACGGCGGCGCTGTGTAGAAATACATAGCGAGAAGCTAACTTATATCGGAGAAACCCGAACACGAAAGTGAGGGTAACGCCGAGGGAATCTAGATTTGTTTAGGGTGTTTACCCTGAGCGTAGTCGAAGGGCCCGTAGAGACTGAATGTTAGACAACTCTTTGAGTTGAAGTCACAGTCCAATCCCATAAGTAATTATGGACGTAGATGCGTGAGACAGGTTGGTCTCCTATCTACTGCACTCGTTGATTCTTGAAAAGATCTGCTTCTAGTACGAGAGGACCGAAGTGGACTAACCTCTGGTGTACGAGCTGTCCTGCCAAGGGCATTGCTCGGTAGCTATGTTGGGAATGGATAACCTCTGAAAGCATCTAAGAGGGAAGCCAGCTTTAAGATTAGGAATCGTTTAGAACCCTGAGAGATGATCAGGTTGATAGGCTTTAAGTGGAAACGCAGTAATGCGTTAAGCTGAGAAGTACTAATGTTTCGATTCCTGTTAAGAAATTTGGAAACCACACTCTAATAAAAATTAGAGAAATAAAAACAAAAATAAAAAAACAACACAATCAAGTTTTCAGTGTTGGTGATTTGTCGCAAGTGTTACACCTCTTCCCATTCCGAACAGAGAAGTTAAGCCTTGTTGAGCCGATGATACTCTTTTATGGGGAAAGTAGGCTATCGCCAACACCGAGTACTTGATTTATCTCGTCAGAAAATTTTAATTTTCGTTCGGGATTGTTTTCTCAAAATTAAACCTTATATCATAAGGATTTTTGTGCTTGACTTTTACACTAAAATGTGCCATACTCTAACTGTTACAGTTCTTTAATATATTTGGTTTTAGGTTGTATTTATTTGGTGGATTATCTTAGTTTCCCCTTAGGAAGTTGGGATAATTCACTAAATTTTTAAACAATTTAAAAACTAAATAATATGAAAAAAATCAAATATTGGTATTTTACAGCAGATGTTACCAGATGTAGCAAAAAAAATGGTAAATCTATTGAAACAAGAACTTTTTCCAGAACTGAATGGTCTAGGAGTGAGTTCTTTCCTTTAGAAGAAGCTATTAAAATGACAACAGTAGTTCTTCGTGACAGAGATAATTTTTTTGATGTTAATGAAGAATATTGCACTGTGAGAGTTGTAAACCAATTTGAAATATCCGTAGAGAATTATAATTCTCTTACTGATAAAAACTTCGGAATTTTTGGAAAAGGCGGACAATTGGTTTAAAAACAGTTAAAACAAAAATGTATTTCTATTTTATTAAAGCTAGCAAGAATAATCTCTGCTAGCTTTTTTTATTATAAATTTGTGCCGATGACTCACAAATATTTTTCTGCTGAAAAAAGAGTTTTTGTTATTTGGTTTTTTCTGTTAGTATAAAGAAATGAAATTGAGGTTGAAGAAAATATTTAAAATAGTTATTTACATTTTTGCTGTTATCGGCTTTGTTTTAGTAGCTGGTTATTTGGCTGTTAGATTTGGTTTCACAAATACAAAAGGGATTATTGATGAGCAGAATAAATATTTTTTAAATAATACAAATAATACTTTTGCCTGGAATCAAGGAGAGGAATGGCAAACATTTAAAGATGCAGTAGTTAAAGATAAAGTAGTATTAGATAGAATTGAAATTGAAACAGGCATAAAAGAACGTGTACTTGTATCAGCTCTTGTCGTAGAACAGCTTCGCCTTTTTTATTCTGAGAGGGAATCTTTTAAGAAATTTTTTGCTCCTCTTAAAATATTGGGAGTACAATCTCAGTTTTCTCAGGGTGTCATGGGAATAAAAACATTTACCGCAGAAAAAACTGAAAAGAATTTGAAAGACAGCACGTCTCCTTTTTATCTTGGAAAAGTATATGAGAATATGTTGGATTTTAAAACTGGGGATATTGAAACGGAAAGATTCACTAGGCTGACAGATCCACATGATCGTTATTACCAATATTTATATTCTGCTCTATATTTTAAAGAAATTATTACGCAATGGAAAAATTCTGGTTTCAATATTTCTGAAAACCCAGGTGTTTTGGCTACTCTTTATAATATTGGTTTTGATAAATCTATACCAAACGCAAGTCCTAAAATAGGCGGTGCTGAAATAGATATTGGAGTTACGAAATATAGCTTTGGCGGATTGGCCTATGAATTTTATTATTCAAATGAATTAACGGATTATTTTCCTAGATAATTTAAATTAAAAAATCCCCCGATTGGGGGATTTTTTAATTGGTATTTATTTCATCAAAGCTCTAGTCTTCGGACCAACAATTCCATCAGGAGTTAATCCATGAGCTTTTTGGAAAGCCATGACTGCTGCTTTGGTTTTGAGACCAAAGAAAGTGGTTTCATTATTTAATGATCCAGGACCTGTGGCAGATACAGGATAGCCGTGAGTATTCAAATATATTTGTAAAGATTTTACATCATCTCCATTCATTCTTAATTTAAGATTTCGAATTATGTTAGATGAAGATGGAGTCCCTGATGTTGGATTAGGCTGTGGCTTAATATGTCCTATTGGATATGACCCTGTGGTTTGTTTTGGCCTTGAATTTTCTGTTGCTGTAACTAAGATTCCTCCACTAATTACTTCTAATCCTGGATTAGAACCAGTCTGTGCTACTGGAGTTATTCCGAAGGTTAATGTATTGCCCGCGTCAGATGAAGTTGTAGTATAAGTGATTTCAGTCGCTCCGTCTATTGGTGAATCATTACGGTACCATTGATATATAGAAGTTCCTTCTGGGTCACCAGAGAATTTCATGACGGTGGCTCGATTGCCACCAGTACCACTGCCGTCTTCATACACAACATAGGGTGTTCCACTTGGATCTAAAACAAGAGAAGTAAACTGAACTCCGCCATCTGAAAACCCTGATGTTCCAACTGGTCTCCATCCGGTGTTTCCTTCATCCGTATATTTCATCAATGTAGCCCTATGATAACTTGCTGGGTCATCATAGGCTAAATATGGAATCCTGTCTGGTGATATAGATAAGGAGATAGACCCTGTTTGGTTGTCAAAAGGTATTGTATTACCTACATTTTCCCAGTCAGGATTATTGAATTTCTTTACTGTAATTCCACCTGCTGCTAAGTCTTGATACGCAACATATGGCACATTGTTATCATTTATGGAAAGTGTTGTGAGCATTGCTTCATCTGAGAAATTTGGTGAACCTACGGGTATCCAGTTTGTGTTGTCGAATTTCATTACTGTAGCTTGAAGACTATCACCTACATAAGCTACGTAGGGCGACTGATTTCTATCTAGTGCGAGGGAAAGATAATTTGCTTGTCCTACAGAAAATTTTGGTATACCTACTGGTTCCCACCCGGTTGTTCCTAAGCCTGTGTGTTTCATTACAGTAGCTTGGCAATTATCCTCACATTCAGAATATCCCACATAGGGTGTTCCATTTGAATCTAAAACTAGTGAAGTATAATTAGCTTCGGCATTTGAAAATCTTTTTTGTCCGACTGGCACCCATCCAGTACTTCCTTCACCTATATACTTCATGACTGTTACTTTGTTGCTATTATTAATATCAGATTGATCAGAATAGGCTACATATGGGATATCGTTTGAATCTAAGGCAATAGAAACGAAGACTACCCATCCATCAGAGAAACTTGGAGATCCGACATATATCCAATTATTTTGTGTACTATCATATTTCATAACTGTTAATTTTCCATTACCACCACCATCGTTATTTCTGTATGCTATATAGGGTGTACCATTTTTACTTAAGGCAATTGAAGTATATCCAACTTGTTCATTAGTGAATCCTTTGATTCCAACTGGTTTCCAAGTTTTGTCTGTGTCGCTGTATGTATAATTACCTGTCAATATTTGTTCTACATCATGAGTTCCTGTAATGTTTACATCTGAAGCAACTGGAAATGAATTTATTACGACACCTTCACTTTTTGTTGGAATTCCAGTTTCTGGCTCTGTTGAAATAGGTGTGACCTCAAATTGGATTGTAGTTCCTTGATCACTGGGTGACACATCATAAGATCTTCCATTTTGTCCATCTATCTCTTCGCCATTTTTATACCATTTATAAATTGAATTTCCTTCGGGAATTTCCTGAACAAATTTCTTCACAGTTAATCCACCATTTTCCCGATCCTGATAAGCTACATAAGGTATATTTGTTGAGTTTACAACAACAGAAACTGGAGTTGCGTGTCCAGCGGAAAGTCCTGGTATCCCAACTGGTTCCCATTCTGTTTCATTAAATTTTACGACTGTGGCTTTATTGAAGTTTGTTGGATCGTCATAGGCTAAATATGGAGTTCCATCTGGTGCAATAGATAAAGAAATAGAAGTTGTACTATTATCAAATAGTCTAGGTGTGCCTACTGATTGCCAACCGCTCTCAACTGTATATTTCTTTACTGTAATTCCACCGTTTGCCCAGTCTTGATACGCAATATACGGCATACCAGTTGGATCTAAAGCAAGAGAAGTTTGATCAGCTTGTCCGTCTGAAATTTGTTCACTGCCTATTATTTGCCACCCACCTTCTTCTGTATATTTCATCACACTAGCTCCTCTTAAGTTAACAGCATCGTATCCAACGTACGGTGTGCCGCTAGAATCTATTGCCAGGGAATTAAAATATGCTACTCCGCTTGTGAATCTTTCTGTTCCAACAAGCGTCCAGCCATCTTCTTCTGTATATTTTTTGACGGTTGTTCTAAGGTCGTTTCCTTCTCCACCAACACCATATGAATATGCGACGTAGGGTGTCCCATCCAATGGATTTATTGCAATAGATGTGAATTGAGCTGAACCAGCTGAAAGGTTCGGTGTCCCAACTGGTTCCCAACTTACGCCATTAAATTTCATAACAGTAGCACCAAAAGAATTTTCTCCATCTTTATATACAACATATGGAGTTCCGCTAGAATTAATAGCCATAGAAATGTATTGTACAGTACCACCAGAAAATCCTCCTCCGCCTACGATTGTCCAGCCTTCTCCGTCGTATTTCATAACTGTGGCTGTTCCGAAACGATTTGGATCTGCATATGCTACGTATGGTTCACTGCTTAGGGGATTCATCGCCATAGATAATGAATCTGTATAATTATCAAAAGGGATCATGTTCCCGACTGATTGCCAACCGCCACCAGCATAGTTGTAGTGTCCCTGAAGAGTCTCTCCTACGTTTGGAGTTCCTTCGATTCTTACATCTGACACTGTTGGTGCCGCGGCTCTTATGAGATGCAAAGCGACAACGACCGTTATTAAGATTAATGCTAAAACTGAGACTGCTTTACCTGTATGTTTCGTAAAAATATGTTTGATTAAATTCATATGTTTGTTTTAGTAAACCCCCGCCTTTGGTGAGGTTTGTTAATAATAAATATCTAGTTTGATTATAATATATTCTCTTCAATAAAGATATTTTGAAGCTTGTATACATTACTCTCTTATTGCTATAATGACTTTATATGGATTGGGCGACGAGAAGAAGAATTTTTTATATTTTAATTGTGTTGGCAGTTCTTGGATTGGTGGGGTTTTTACTAATTTCTCCTAGTTTAAATAAAGCGCCGACCTGTACAGATAATAAACAAAATGGAGATGAGACGGGTGTTGATTGCGGAGGGTCTTGTCAGCTCGCTTGTGTTTATCAAGTTAACCAAATCAAAATTGATTGGTCTCGAGCTTTTAGGGTTGTCGACGGGCGTTATAACGCTGTTGCTTATTTAGAAAATAGTAATCAAAATACTGCAATTAATAAAATAAATTATAGATTTCGTTTCGCGGATAAAGATAATGTTTACATAGGTAAGAGAGATGGTTCTACTTATGTTCCACCATCTGGCAAGTTTGCTGTTTTTGAACCAGCTATAGATTTAGGGAATTCTATTCCGGTTTATACGACTTTTGAATTCACTGAAGCTCCAGTTTGGATTCAAGTAGCACAAGAAAAGATTGATCAATTAAAAGTTTTATTTTCAGATATTAAATTAGTTAATGAAGATACAAGCCCAGCCCTTTCTGCTACGATTAAAAATACTTCTTTATTTCAAATTCCTGAAGTCAATGTGGTGGCCATTTTGTATGATGCATCTGGGAATGCTGTTTCGGCTAGTCGTACATATTTAGACGTGTTGCAAGGGGAGGAAAGTTCGGTTGTTAATTTTACATGGATTGAACCATTTGCAAAAAAAGTTGTTTCAGAAGAAATTATCCCAATTTTTAATATTTTTTCCGTAAAGTTGCAATAGTAATGGTAGAGAAAAATCTTAAAAGAATAGATTGGTTTTTGGTTATTTTTTTGATTCCTTTGACCCTGGCTGGTCTCATCACCATGAAATCATTCTCTCCGATGGAAGGAGCAGGTGATTTTTTTTATAAACAAATTATTTGGATTGTTTTGTCATTTGGTGTTTTCTTTTTATTTTGTTTTATTGATTTTCGTTTCTTAAAACGCACCAATGTCCTGGTTTTTTTATTTCTTTTATTTTCTGGGATGTTGCTTCTTATTTTTATAATAGGAAGTATTTCGCACGGAGCTAAAAGCTGGTTTAATCTAGGTTTCTTTTCTTTCCAACCGGTAGACATGATGAAACTAATTTTAGTGCTTATTTTAGCTAAGTATTTTTCTCGTAGACATGTAGAAATCAGAGACGTAAAACATATCTTTGTCTCAGGACTTTATGCATTAGTACCATTTGCTTTGGTGTTGCTTCAGCCAGATTTTGGCTCAGCGATGATTATTTTTTGTATTTGGTTTGGAATGGCATTGGTATCTGGAATTTCAAAAACTCATTTGTTTTTTATAGTCATGTCCGGAGTGTTAGCTTTTGCTGCACTTTGGATGTTTGTTTTTGCCCCGTATCAAAAAGATCGTATTATGAATTTTTTAAATCCTAAAACAAATATACATAGTTCTGGTTATAACACTGTTCAGTCTACTATTGCTGTCGGTTCAGGACAGGTGATAGGTAAGGGTCTAGGTTTTGGAACCCAATCACGTTTGAAATTTTTACCTGAGTATCAGACGGATTTTGTCTTTGCTGCCTTTTCTGAAGAGTGGGGATTCATCGGGTCATTTTTAATATTCTTGCTTTTTGGTCTGGTAATTTGGAGGATTCTTTATTCTGCTTCTTTTGGCGCATCTAACTTTGAAATTCTTTTTGGTATAGGTCTTGCTATCTTTTTAATGAGTCATATACTTGTAAATATTGGTATGAATTTAGGTCTTTTGCCTGTAGCAGGTATTCCACTTCCATTTATGAGTTACGGCGGTTCTCATTTATTAACTGAGTTTATGGGATTAGGAATTTTGGCTAGTATGCGTAGTTATGCTAGATCTGCCCACAGAGATGATATAAAAAATGAATTTTTAGGAATGGAATAGCGCCGCGCTTAAAGGACGATTGCGCGGCATGATTTCGCTAAATCAAAATGGAAACAAAAATAATTGATGGTAAAAAAATAAGAGATGAAATTTTAGCTGATGTAAAAAAAGAGGTTGCGACTTTGTCTTTTCAGCCTATTTTTTGCGATGTTTTTGTCGGAGACAATTCTGTTTCAATGCAATACGTAAATATGAAAAAACGAATGGCAGAAGAAGTCGGGATTAGTTTCCATGATTCTTTTTACCCTGCGACGATAACTACAGAAGAATTAATTAATGAAATAAAAAAAATAAATGAAATACCAAATATGTGTGGAGTTATAGTTCAGCTTCCATTGCCTTCATCATTAGATCAAAAACAAATTCTTAATACTATAAATCCTGAATTGGACGTAGATTGTATTGGCACAGTAGCTAATGAAAAGTTTTATAAAGGTGAAAAAGTTTTAAGTTTTCCGACTGCTCTAGCTTGTGTAAGAATTTTAGATTCTATTAATTTGGATTTAAGAGGCAAGAAAATAGTAGTGCTTGGACAAGGAGAATTAGTGGGGAAGCCTGCGACGGCACTTCTTCGCTCTCGTGGTTTGGAAGTAAATACAATTGAACGTGATACAGAAAATAAAAAAGAAATTTTAAAACAAGCTGACGTAATAATCTCTGGAATGGGAAATGGTAAATACATAACAGGTGCTATGATTAAAGAAGGTGCTGTTATAATAGATGCTGGGACTTCTGAATCGGGGAGTGGTATTGTCGGTGATGTTGATTTGGAATCAGTCAAAGGTATTGCCAGTTTTGTGTCGCCGGTGCCAGGGGGAGTGGGTCCTGTTACTGTGGCGATGTTATTAAAGAATGTATTAGAGGTAGCTAAGGAAAAATCCAAAGGTCCTTCCTAGGGGAATCCCCTAGGAAGGACCTTTGGGGAGTATTGCAAATATTATGAATAATCAAATTTTTTATATATTTTATAATTTAGCACATCAATCAGCTTTAGGAGATAGGGTGATAATTTTTCTTGCGCAAGCGTTTCCGTATATAGTTATCTTACTAGCTGGAATATTTTTACTTTTTCATCACGAAGTTTTTTTTGCTGAAAACCCACTCAAAGCATTTATGCAAAAATGGAAAGAAATTTTCTTGGTATTTTTTTCAGGTGTTTTTGCTTGGTGCGTAGCTTACGGTTTAAAGATTTTAATTCATACACCTAGGCCTTTTATAGCCCTACCAAATGTTCAAGCACTTTTATCTGAAAGCGATTTTTCTTTTCCATCTGGGCACGCAACGTTTTATATGGCCTTAGCTACAGCTATTTTTTTGAGCCATAAAAAAGCTGGGTATATATTTATGATTTTTGCCTTAATAATTGGACTTGCTCGTATTATAGCTGGAGTGCATTTCCCAGTAGATATTTTGGGTGGATTCATTCTCGGAGCACTGATAGCTTACCTTGTAAAATATTCTTATCAAAAAATAAATAGATAATTAAAAAACTCCCCGACCGGGGAGTTTTTTAATTGTGTTTTATTTAATTTCAAAACTGGCTTTGACTGTCACCATGATTTCTTTGTCTATTGAAGAAGTGTCGTACATTCCGTAATCGCTCACCTCTACTGAATTTGGAGACATTACCTGTACTACTCCACTGGAAGCTGATTTTAATACTCCAATTTTTTTACCACCAGCATTAGCCAATTGTTCTGCGCGAGCCTTTGCATCTCCGACAGCGTTGGCTAGAAGTTCAACTCTGGCTTCAGGAAGTTTTGAATAATAGTATTCTAGAGAATTTGTAGAAAAGATAACTCCTTTGTTAATAATTAACGAACTTGTATTTTTTGCTAGCTCGGTAATTTTTTGTACATCTGCTGATTGGACTGTAAAGTTTTGTACAAGATTATAATTTTTTTCTAGGCCTTGGTTGTTGTCATATACTTCATTCATGAAAACAGGGGAGATTTCTATTGATTCTTCAGTAATTCCATTTGAGGCTAGAAAAGCTTTTACTTCTTTTAGATCTGCGTCCATCTTTGCATAACCATCTTTCATGGTTGAGACTTTTACAGGACGAGATATTGAAGAAGTCCATTTGACCTTGTCTGAGGTGACAGCCTTTTTTGCAGAACCTGTTGTGGAGATATAATCCATTGAACGAAGTTTGTAAAAAGTGAAAGCTCCTAGACCTGTACTGATAATTAATGATAATCCTAAAATCAAACCAAACACTGCAAACTTTTTATTATTTTCCATGACTTAATTCTATTACATATATATGAATAGGGCAAATTTAGAGATTGTTTTTTTGAGTTGCATTTTTAGAGATATATCTATATAATAGGTTTTATACATTTATGTGGAAAAATAGAATTCTGGCATTAATAATACTTATTCTAGGCGTAGGCGTTGCCTTTTTTGTTTTCAAATCAGAGCCTAAATTAAATAAAAATTACGAACACACCGCTTCTTTCTTGAAGCACAATCCATTCCGTCTTGGTTTGGATCTTTCAGGAGGAAGTCACTTAATATACAAAGCAGATATATCTCAAGTTCCAGCAGGTCAGGTTTCTGATTCAATGAATGCACTTCGTGATGTTATCGAACGTCGCGTGAACCTTTTTGGAGTTTCAGAGCCAGTAGTCCAAGTTCAATCAGGTGGTTTTGGATCAAATGGTGATCAGAAGTTAATTGTGGATCTTCCAGGGGTTACTGACGTAGAAAAGGCTACAGCTATGATAGGGCAGACTCCACTTTTGGAATTTAAAATTGAAGCTCCAGCAGGAGCCACCACTCCTCAGACAGCCACAGTAGGGAAGGACGGAAAAGTTACTCTAAATACTGATCTTGCTCCGAAGTTTATTTCTACAGATCTAACTGGAAGATATTTAAAGAAGGCAACTCTTGAATTTGATCAGAATACTCGTGAACCAAAAGTTGGTTTACAATTTGACGATACTGGAACTCAATTATTTGCACAAATAACAAAAGATAATGTTGGTAAAATCGTAGCTATTTATTTGGACGGAGCACCTATTTCAACTCCAGTTGTACGTGAAGAAATTACTGGTGGTGTCGCTCAAATTTCTGGAAACTTTACACCAACCGAAGCAAAGCAATTAGTTGGTAGATTAAATTCCGGGGCACTTCCTGTTCCTATCTCACTTCTTTCTAAACAAACAATCGGAGCAACTCTTGGTGGCAACGCTGTGAACTCTGGAGTCAAGGCTGCGATTATTGGATTTTTGATTATTGCTCTTTTCTTAATACTCTGGTACAGATTACCAGGATTAATCGCAGTGATTTCACTTTCCATTTATGTATCAATAATTCTTGCTTTGTTTAAATTATTACCAGTCACCTTGACTGCTGCTGGTATTGCCGGATTCATTATTTCTATGGGTATAGCAGTGGATGCCAATATCCTTATTTTCGAGCGTATAAAAGAAGAAATGCGTTCTGGTAGAACAGTCCTTGATGCAGTATCTACCGGTTTCTCACGTGCTTGGTTCTCAATTCGTGATTCCAATACTTCAAGTATCATTACTGCAATTATTTTGTTCTGGTTTGGAACATCACTTATTAAAGGTTTCGCTTTGACTCTTGGTATGGGTGTACTTGTTTCAATGTTATCAGCTATTACTATTACTCGAATTTTCCTTGCAAGTATTAATTTCTTGGGAGAAAGTAAAGTTGTTAGATTTTTATTTAGTTCAGGAGTATCAAAATAATATGTTTATAATAAAACACAAAAAAATATTTATCGCCATATCAGCCACCTTGGTCCTTTTGTCGGTAGTTTTTCTTTGTGTCTTTGGATTAAGAGTTGGTATTGATTTTAAGGGGGGAGCTTTGACCGAAGTTGCTTATACTGCATCCAGACCTGCACAAGCTGATGTGGAGTCTGCTCTTCAAGGGTTAAATTTGGGAACTATTTCTGTCCAGCCAACGGGGGAGAATGGTTATATAATAAAAACTCGTGATTTGACTGAATTAGAACATACAACTCTTTTGAGTATTCTTTCTAGCCAAGCAGATTCTCTATTAGATCGTTTACCAGATCCAAATTTTAAACCAGTAGAAGAAAAGAGTTTTAATTCAATCGGACCTTCTGTCGGTAGGGAACTTACTAACAAAGCGATAATGGCAATTATTTTAGTTTCTATTGCAATAATTTGTTTCATTGCTTTTGCTTTCAGAAAAGTTTCAAAACCTGTTTCTTCTTGGAGATTTGGTATTATTGCTATAATTACGCTTTTGCATGACGTAGCAATTCCTGTTGGATTCTTTACCTTGCTTTCACATTTCAAGGGAGTAGAAGTTGATACGCTGTTCGTGGTAGCAGTCCTCACAGTTCTAGGTCTTTCAGTTTCTGATACGATTGTTGTTTTTGATAGAATTAGAGAGAATTTAAAAAATAGAGTTAGCCAATCTTTCCACGAAACAGTCGGTAAGAGTTTGGAACAAACCTATGTCCGATCTATCTGTACTTCACTTTCTGTTATTTTAGTTTTGCTTTGTCTTTTCTTCTTTGGTCCTGTTTCTACAAAATATTTTTCCTTGATGCTTACCGCTGGAATGTTCTTTGGAACATATTCATCAATATTCCTAGCCCCACCTCTTCTCGTTTTGGTTGAAGAATGGCAGATCAAAAGACAAGCTAATGGTAAGGGTAAAAAGAAAAAATAAAATATAAAAATAAATTTTTAGAACCCCGTCGCTCGCGAGCGACGGGGTTCTTGATTTATACGTATATAGTAGTATTATTAAAGTATTAATTATTAATTTAAGTATATATAAATATGAAATATCTATTGATAGCTTTAGGTTTGATCGTTATATGGGTTGTTTATGCCTTTAATCATTTTGTTTCTTTTAGAAATAGAGCAAAAGAAGCTTGGTCTGATATTGAAGTTCAATTAAAAAGACGTTACGATTTGATTCCTAACCTAGTAAATACCGTGAAGGGTTACGCTACTCATGAATCAAGTGCATTTGAAAATGTTACTAAAGCAAGAAGCATGGCCATGGGAGCACAAGGTCCTACAGCTGATCATGCTGAAGCTGAGAATATGCTTACCGGAGCTTTGAAATCAGTCTTTGCTATTGCTGAAGCTTATCCAGACTTGAAAGCCAATCAAAACTTTTTAGCATTACAAACAGAACTTTCTGACACTGAAAATAAAATCCAAGCAGCTCGAAGATTTTATAATGCAAATGTTCGTGATTTGAATACTAAAGTTGAAAGTTTTCCTGGAAATATAATTGCCGGAATGTTTGGTTTTGCTAAAATGGAATTTTTTGATTTGCCAGACAATGATGTTGCTCAAAATCCAGTAGAAGTAAAATTTTAAAAATTATGAATAAATCAAAAATTGTAACTATTGTAATACTTGCAGTCGTAATTTTTATTGCTATATTTTTCTGGGTAGCTGGAGGAAAGAAAAGTGTCTTGAAGCCAGCTCTGGTACAAGATACTAATAATGTTTCCGATAGCACTTCAAATAATCCTTCCAATTTGGATTCTTTGAATATCCCAGCCGGAGATATCAGAATTTTAGGAAATAGAGCAGATTTAATAGCTTCATCTATTTGGCCAAATGCAGAAGTAGGACCAGGAATACTTTCATATCGTGGTTCAGTAAAGGGCGGATATTTCTTTGAGGCTAATCTTTTGATAAATATCTTAGATACGAATAAAAAGGTTTTGAAGTCTAGTAATGCTGTGGCCACGTCCGATTGGATGACTTCTCTGCCTGTTTCTTTTGAAGGTAATATTGATTTTACTGGCTTACCAGCTGGTCCTGCTTATTTTCAAATTCATAACGATAATGCTTCCGGTCTTCCAGCTAATGATAAAAGTATTTTAATTCCGATTGTTATAAAATAGTTATGGCGACGCTTTATACCCAACAATCAAAAAATGTTTCTAATACTTGGCTTTTGATGAGTATGTTTTTTGTGGTTGTGATTGGTATTGGTTTTTTCTTTTCACAATATTATGGAAACCCAAATATTTTATATTTCTTTGTTATTTTTAGCGTGGCGATGAACATTGCCAGTTATTGGTATTCAGACAAAATTGCATTGGCAATGAATCACGCTAAAGAAATAAAAGAACAAGATAATCAGGAGCTTTGGCATATTGTTGAGAATCTCTCCATTACTGCTGGGCTACCAATGCCAAGACTTTGTATTATGGATGATTCTTCGCCAAACGCTTTTGCTACTGGTAGAAATAAAGAACATGCAGTTGTGGCTGTGACGACGGGGCTTTTACAGATTTTAGATAAAAATGAATTAGAAGGAGTTATAGCCCATGAACTTTCACACATAGGTAATAAAGATATTTTACTTTCTACTGTAGTGGTTGTTTTAGCTGGTTTTATTTCAATCCTTTCTCAAGTATTTTTACGTTCGATGTTTTGGGGTGGAGGTAGAAGCCGAGACAATGAAAATGGCGGGGGAATAATGATGTTAGTTGGAATTATCCTTTCGATTTTAGCACCTATCGCGGCTATGCTTATTCAATTGGCTATTTCTCGTAAGAGAGAATTTTTAGCTGATGCTTCTGGAGCTTTGCTTACTCGTTATCCAGAAGGTTTGGCTAATGCTCTTATAAAAATTTCGAAGGTTTCTCAGCCAATGAAATATGCCAACCAAGCTACAGCCCACCTTTTCATTTCTAATCCTTTTGGTTCTAAAAAAGTTTCAAATCTATTTAGTACTCATCCTCCAGTGGAATTGAGAGTAAGGGCTTTGCTTGGAAAATAGAAAAAGTTACACAAAATAGTATTTTTATAGACACACATATTCGCCTGTTGGCGAATTGCTATGCTCGTCGTTCAAGAAAATAATAAATGGATTACCATTTTTATTTTCTAAACTCCTGCGCAATGTCTCTAAAAACACTATTTTATGTAACTTTTTGTTTTCTTTATAAAAATGTGTCATTTTGCTATAATTACAGGATGGATATTAAGGATGTTGAAAAGTTGGCAGAGCTTTCAAAAATTGAATTAAATGACAAAGAAAAGAAGAATCTACTCAAGGACATGGAGGATATTTTGGGTTATGTGAAGCAGATTCAGGAAGTTGAGGTTGCAGATATAGAACCTGAATATTCTAATAAAAATATTTGGCGGGAAGATAAAATAGAGCCTCGTGAATTTTCACGTGAAGAAATTATCAATCAGTTTCCAGATGAAAAAGATGGTTTTGTAAAAGTAAAGAAAATATTATAAATTTTTAAAAATCAATAATTTTTGAGCCTTCGCCCTCGGAGACATAGGACAGGGGACCAACACGACTCTTAAAATTATTATTTTTAAAGATTTAAATAGATTATGAATATAAAAGAACTTACAATTGAAAAAGCAGGGGAGATGCTGAAAAATGGGGAATTGACCTCAGTTGATTTAGTATCTGCTTGTATTAAAAATATTGAAAAAGATAATAAAAAATTAAATATTTTTCTGGAAGTTTTTGATGATGCATTAGAAGAAGCAAAGAAAGCAGACGAAATTATAAAGTCTGGTGGTGGAGGAAAGCTTACAGGAATTCCAATAGCTATAAAAGATAATATTTTAATTACTGGAAAAAAAGTTTCAGCTGGTTCTAAGATGCTCCAAAATTATATTGCTAGTTATGATGCTTTTGTAATTAAAAAACTAAAAGAAGCTGGAGCTGTTTTGATCGGCAGGACGAATATGGATGAATTTGCTATGGGAAGTTCTACTGAAAATTCTGCTTATGGTCCAGTCAAAAATCCAATTGATCCAACAAGAGTTCCTGGAGGTTCTTCTGGTGGTTCAGCCGCAGCCGTAGCATCTGGAATGTGTCTTGGTGCACTTGGTTCCGACACAGGAGGCTCTATTCGTCAGCCAGCTAGCTTTTGCGGAATTGTCGGAATGAAACCAAGCTACGACGTCGTTTCTCGTTCGGGAGTAATGGCTATGGCTTCATCGCTTGATCAGATTGGTCCTTTTGCTAAAAATTCAGAAGACGCAAAAATAATTTTTGATACGATTGTCGGCAAAGATGAAATGGATTCTACCTCAGTTGATTTGATTTCCCCTACCCCCAGGGTAGGGGAAAAGGTGATTGGTGTTCCGAGAGATTGGTTGAAAGAAGGCGTAGATAAAGAAATTTTAGAAAATTTTGAAAAGACTTTGGAAAAATTAAAAAAAGCTGGATATGAAATAAAAGATATTTCTTTGCCTTTTTCAAAATATTCTTTGGCTGTTTATTATATTTTAATGCCGGCAGAAGTTTCTACAAATTTATCTAGATTAGATGGAGTAAGGTATGGTTTGAGAAAAGAAGGGGAGAACCTGCCTCGACTAGGCAAGGCGGGTGTTTTTGATACTTATAGAAAAAGTCGTTCAGCTGGTTTTGGCGCAGAAACTCGCCGAAGGATAATTTTAGGAACTTACGTTTTGTCTCATGGATATTATGATGCTTATTACAATAAAGCTTGGAAAGTACGCCATGCTATTCTAAAAGAATTTCAGGATATTTTTAAAGAGGTAGATTTTGTGATGACACCCACGACTCCGACTGTAGCTTTTAAATTTGGAGAAAAATCAGATCCGTTGCAGATGTATTTATCTGATATCTTTACAGTTCCAGCCAATATAGCTGGGATTCCGGCTATTTCTATCCCTATAGGGTTTTCTAAGGGTGGCTTACCAATGGGGATGCAATTCACAGGACCGTTGTTTTCTGATGAATCTTTATTTGCAATTGAGAAAGATTTAAGAGAAAATGTATAATATAAATATATGGACTTATCACAATCATTAAATTTAAATACAGCAGTTCAAAAGCCACTTTTTACTCCGACCTATTTAAACTTAGAGTATGTATTTAATAAAATTTTAAATTTTTTCAGTTCAATTTTTGGTTATGGTTCTACTGATGCGTCGGGTCGTTTTCACATAAGTTTTTTAGGTTTTCTCCTTTTTTTATCGGCAGTATTTTTCATGTTCATGATCGCGTATTGTTTTATTAGGATACTTGAAATTAGAAAAAAAGAAAAGGAATATTTAGAACATGAGATAGAGGAATATGCTCATCATCAAGCGCAGAGAATGAAGAAGGATGGTTCTGGTCATTTAAAGAATGAAAGATGGGAACATGTTTTACAATATTTGGCGTCATCGAATCCTAGCGATTGGAAGTTGGCCATAATGGAAGCTGATTCTATGCTTGAAGATTTGACTGATCAAATGGAGACACCGGGGGAGAACCTAGGAGAAAGACTCAAGGCTTCTGATCCAGAAAGATTCAAGTCTTTGGATGATGCTTGGGAAGCGCATTTAGTTAGAAATAGAATAGCTCACGAAGGATCACAATTTGAACTTTCTCAACATGAAGCAAATAGGGTAGTGACCCTATACGAAAACGTATTTCGAGAATTTGGGCATATTTAGTTTACTTTTTTAGTAATTTAGGGTATATTAAAAAGTATCCAATAAGGATATTTTGTTTATCGTAGAAGGGTAAACAAGAGGTTTTGGAAAGATTTATAGCGGGGTAGACAAGAGGTCTCTCCGAAAAGACTTATAGCGCGAATAACCTTTTGGTTATGAGCCTAGTATAAAAAGTCTTGTTGGTGTTATTATTTATATAGCGGGGTAGAGAAGAGGTATCTCGTAAGGCTCATAACCTTAAGACCCACGTTCGATTCGTGGCCCCGCAACAATTCGGCAAGTGACATGCCAAAATGTCTAATTGTCGGAATATGTCGACGTAGCTCAGGTGGTTAGAGCGTGGCACTCATAAAGCCAAGGTCGGTGGTTCAACTCCACCCGTCGACACCATAGGATAGTAATTTTTACTATTTTATGTTAATTTAATAATGTATGCAGTCTTAGCTCAACTCAGATTAGACTAAAGAGAGCACTCGCCTAGGCGATACGATTGTGTAGTAAAACTAAATAGTTTGTAAGTTAATCAATGCGGTCGTAGCTCAACTGGTTAGAGCACTCGCCTGTCACGCGAGAGGTTGCCGGTTCAATTCCGGTCGATCGCGCATACGAAAATTTTACTAAAATGTCCTTACCCCGTAGGGATTTTTTAGTTCCAACCGAAGGTGTTTTTTGTATGGTCTTGTGTTAATATAAAATCGATGTGGTAGCCAAGTGGTAAGGCATATCTCCGCAAGGGATAATCGTAGGTTCAATTCCTGCCCACATCTCTATGACCCCGAAAGAATTTATTGAATACAGGTTAAGTGAGCTTAAACCAAAGGATAAAACAATTCTCAAAGAAGAATTGGTCGGTTTTATATTCAATGTGATAATGTCTAAAAAGTTTAGGAAGTTTAGTGTTATTCCTGAATATCAAGACCATATTAAAAAAGTTATAACTGAGAGTGTGAGAGATGACTTACCTATAAAGTTTTCCTTTCCATTTGGGGGCTACAAATTATGGAGGTTTGAAGAAACGCCAGAAGTTGATTGGGCTGAACTATTTACCTTAATGTATTACGCAAAATGGTTGAAGCCAGTTTGTGAAGTATATAAGCCAGGTGTTATATTTGATTTTGCTTCTGACGATATGATAGTTGAAAGAATGAATAACATTCCCAAAAAAGATACCGAGAAATACAGGCAAAGTTTCAATGAGTTGGTTAATTTTCTTCAGGAATATATACCTAAAAATCTTAAGTTTATTTTTACTCCAATTTCCTCTTTTTATACTGAAGAAGAATTTGAGAAAGATTTAGCAGATAAAATTGAAAAGAAGAAAAAAGAATTTGGGGGATTGCCTGTTTTAGATGATAAGAAAAAAGGTATGGTTGAACTTAATGTAAAACTAAATCCAGGCCAAGACTCTGACCTATTATGGAGAGAAAAAATAGAGCTAACTCATCAAGCATATTATGCCGTAGACAAGAGAAGACCTTACAACAGAGCAAAAGATAAAATTCTCGCATTTACCTATCCCCTTAAGGATGGTAAATCAATATCCGTAGGCACAACAAAAACTTCTGTAGCTAAGTTTTGGGTAGGTGTTGGAGCATTAAAAAAGAAAGGTGAGGAATTTGTAGAATATGTTCTTTCGCCCTCACAAATAGAAACAGCAAAGTCTACTTCTGAGTCAATTTCTATTGATGGTTTATCCGGTAAAAATTTTAACAGAATAAAAATTATATGACCAAATACATTTTAGTGGGAGGATATATACATAAAGCAAAAGACGGCGGAAAAGCTTTTTGTGAAGAACTAGTAAGAGGTATTAATAATAAACCAATTAAAATACTTGATTGTATGTTTGCCCGTCCAAGAGATTCTTGGGAAGAAAAAATTAAAGAGGATAATATTTTCTTTTCAAAATTTATAAAGGATTTTGAGCTCGAACTTGCTTTACCTGAAATATTTGCAGAACAGATTAAAAAATCTGATGTAATATTTTTACGAGGAGGTAAAACGTATCCCTTGTTGGATATTTTCAATAAAAATCCAAATTTAATAAAAGAATTAAACGATAAAGTCGTTGCAGGAACTTCCGCTGGTGGAGATGTCATTGCTAAATATTATGGTGTAGGAAAGACGGGAAGAGTTAATGGTGTAGGATTAGGTCTTTTGCCGGTAAAGTTTATTCCACATTGGAAATCTGATTCTAGTGAATATCTTAATGCTGATTGGGAGGGTATTTTAAAAGGTTTAAGAAATTATAAAGAAGAATTACCAATTTACGCCCTTGCCGAAGGAGAATTTAAGGTATTTAATAAATAATATGAAAATATTACTTGCATCAAACGGAAAGTTTTTAATTGGACAAGGATACAAAGCCCTGGGTATTTCAACAAACGAAATTCATATCGGATATATAACAACAGCATCAAAGGGGGTAGAAAATTTAGATTACATAAAGCGACACAAAGAAGAAATGAAAAATGCTGGATATGCTTTTGAAGAAATTGATATTGAAGGAAAAAGTGAAGATGAAATCCTTAAATTTTTTGCTGATAAAAATATTGTTCATATTGAGGGTGGAAATACTTTTTACTTACTCAAAGTAATAAAGGAGATGGGTTTTGAAAAAACATTAAAAAAATTACTTGATAAAGGTTTGGATTATGTTGGGAGCAGTGCGGGAGCTTATGTTATGTGTCCCACGATTGAAGTATCAAAACTGGGTCGTAATGCTGATAGAGATTTTGGTCTTAAAGATTTAACGTCTCTTAACTATGTCCCATTTTGTCTGAAAGTTCATTATACCGATGACATGGGGGCAAGTGTCAGGGAAATAATGAAAACCTTGAAATACCCATTGAGAATACTACGAGATGGACAAGGGATATTAGCTGAAAATGATAAATATACCTTTATGGGTGATGGTGAAGAAACAAAGTTGTTATAATACTTTTTCACATAGATTCGGTATAAAAATATACCCATTGTGTTCTCGTATCACAGTTCCTACTTCGTCCACTAAGTCGCGCCAATTAAAAAACCACCCTTAAGGGGTGGTTTTTTAATTTGAAAAAGAAATTTTTTTACTTAGATAGCTAAATTATCGTTTGCTGCACTTTCGACTACTGGTACTTTACAAGCAGCAGATGCTGTCTTGAATGCATCCCAAGCTGTTTGTTTACTTGCCTTGAATGTTGTACGAGCTTTTTCTGACGCATTTTTGTAAGCATCCCAAGCTGCCTTACGAGCTGCCTTACGAGCTTTTCCATCTGTTAATCCCCATGCTGTGCTAAGAGCACTTGCACGAGCTGAAAGGTCTGCCGAGACAGAAGAAGAGAAGGTGCTGAAAGATCCTGCGATAGCAGTTTCACGATTCGATACTGCTGTTTGGATACAAGGTAAATTTAAAGTAGCTGTTGTGTTTTTTTGTTTTGTTGTTGTATTTGTTGTTTGGGCAAAAGCAACGGATGAACCAAGTAATAGAACACAAAGTGATAATATTATTATTTTTTTCATATTTTTTTCATATTTTTTTATAAAATCGACCTTTGCTTAAGTAAATCTTAGCAATATAAGTAAATAAATCAAAACAAAAAACAGTGCATTACTGCCATTAATCTTCATTAAAAATTCATATATCTTATGTAATTATTGTGAAATAAAGAGATTCTGGATATAGTTTTACTACGAATGTGATAGAAGTAGAACTATGGTATTATTCAAGTATGAAAACATTAAGAATATTTCTTTTAGTTTTAATCATAATAGGCATTGGTTTATTGGTTACTCAAAAAACATGGGTGCCCAAACTTGTAGACAGGATATTAAAATCTGAAAATGTAAATATTCAGGCACCTTTACCTGAAGTGGTTACGAAAGAACCGATATCTATGTGTTACTCTTATTTAAAAAAAAGTTCTCGTGGTTTCTTTGATAGAGTTTATTTGAGATTAAAGATTGATGGTTCGAATGTTTCAGGTGAATATAATAATTATTTAGCAGAAAAAGATTCTAAGGTTGGAACTTTTACAGGAACAGTTGGTCCACTTGATCAGAGAATGATGGGCAGAAGAGCAGATGTTTGGTGGAATACCATAGGTGAAGGAATGAAAGTTACGGAGGAACTTATAATAGATTTTGGAGATGGTAGTGCTGTTACAGCTGGAGGAGAAATGGTAGACAGGGGAGATGGTGTTTGTGTTTATAAAGATAAAACAAAACTTTCTTTTAACGGATTAAGTCTCGGCCAAATATCTTGTGAAGATTTAGATGAGATAAACATAGTTGAGAAATATGTTAGAGATAACATAAAAACCATAGCACCAGATAAGCCAGTGTTGGGGGGTGCTTGGAATGTAATGGATATAAATATTGTCCCAGCTACTAAATCTGGAGAAGTTGTTTATGAAGATGGCCATATTCAGAGTAGAGTTAGTTTTCAGTATGAATTTAATTCTAATACCAAAAGTATCCTTATTAAATTTGAAAATAAAAATAAAGATTGATACCTATCTTCATGAAGATTTCACCCGATTGGTTTACTATAAAAGTATGAAAATATTAATTGTTGAAGATAATAAAAAATTAGCAGATAATTTAAAACAAGGACTTTCTCAAGAAGGTTATGCTGTTGATGTTATTGAAGAAGGATTGGCAGCTGAACGTAGAATATTAATAAATAGGGATGAATATGATTTGGTTGTTTTAGACAGAATGCTTCCCGGAAAAGACGGGGTAGCTATTTGTACTTCTTGGAGAGAAAATGGGATCGTGGTTCCAATATTGATGCTTACTGCACTTGGAACCATGGAGGATAAAGTTTTTGGTTTGGATGCTGGAGCAGATGATTATTTAGCAAAACCTTTTGCCTTTAAAGAATTGCTGGCTAGAATTCACGCACTCTTAAGACGTCCAAAACAGACTTTCCCTGATGTGTTAAACTTGGGGGACATTAGTATAAATACTACTAGTAGAATAGTGACTTATAAAAATAAAATCGTTTCTCTTACCTTAAAAGAATTTATGGTATTGGAATATTTAATGCGTAATATTGGTAAAGTGGTCACCAGAGATGAACTCTATTCGCACGCTTGGGATTTTGCAGATTCATCATTTAGTAATACGGTCGATGTGCATATAAAAAATTTGAGAAAAAAAATTCATGACAATTCAAAAATTATACAAACAATTCGTGGAGTGGGTTACAAAATCGGAAGTTAGAAAAAAAGCTGACGAATTTCTTACTGCTCGTTTAGAGCTCACTTTTTATTATGCCGTCACAGTAGCGGTAATTCTCTTTGGTTCAAGTTTTATTCTGTACAACACTATTCTTTCGAATCTTAGGCACTCACTAGCAGAAGATTTGTTTATTAAATTAGATCCTGGGGTTGCTCAGAATATTTTAGATAGAGCTCAAGATATTTTAATAAATAGATTTTTGACTATTGATTTGGTTATCATGTTTTTCGTAATTTTTATTGGATTCTTGCTTACAGAAGAGACATTGAAACCCATAAAATTAAATATGGAAAAGCAAAAAAGATTTATCGCAGACGCTTCACACGAACTCCGAACTCCCACAGCTATCATTGTTTCTGGAATTGAGGTTGCCTTAGCTAATAAAAAATTAGATTTTACTATTGCTAAAAAAACTCTGGAAAATACGTTGGAAGAGATGAGAGAGTTTTCAAAACTCAGTAATAATTTATTGGATATCTCAAAAGATAACAATCTAGAAGTAAAACATGAATCTATAAACATAAGTGAATTAATAGATTTAGTGGTAGATAAAAATAAAAATTTAGCCAAGCTTAAAGAAATAAATATTGATAAAAAATTAGAATCAACGGGAATGATTAAAGGAAATAAAATTGAGCTTGAGCGAGTATTTTATAATATTTTAGACAATGCCATAAAGTACACTCCAGTTGGTGGAAATATTAAAATAGCAGATAAAATTGTTTCAAATAAGTACGTCATTACTATTGATGACGATGGTTGTGGTATTAGTAATGATGTCTTAGGTAAGATATTTGATCCATTTTTTAGAGCAGATTCTTCTAGACATACAGAAGGAGCTGGTTTAGGCTTAACTCTCTCTAAAAAAATAATTGAAAATCATAAAGGAACCATTTCTGTAAAAAGTGAGTTAAATAAAGGTACTAGCGTAATTATTTCTTTACCAATATCTTCATAATGAATTCATACGTTTAGGATATTATGTAATTATATATTCAGTCGAAATATATAATTATTAATTTCTTAACTTTCATAAAATAAAGGATAAAAAAACAATAAATTAAATTAGTCGAACAAATTTAAAATATTTTTTCAGCCCCGCCTCTTACAAGAGGCGGGGCTTTGTTTTGTAATATAAGGGTTTTTAGCTATTGTTAATGGTTTTCCACAATTGTGAGGGCTTTTGGTGTTGTTTGAGTAAGTTAATTGTTATAATTTACGTATTAGTTTAGTTATTAATAATTATTATTTTATAAAATATGAAAAATATATTTAAATTGTTTTCTGTTGTTTTTTTGTTTGGAGTTTTTGTTTTGGCGCCACAGATAGTTTCTGCAGCACCTGGACCTGCTCCGACTATTGTGTCAGCAAATTTTACTGGGCCTAATCAACTGACGATTGTTTTTTCAGAACCAGTCACTGGAGCAACCACTGATTTTAGTATTCTTAACGTGCAAGAAATGGCTATAATAACCCATAGACAGGTCACCGACTTGGCCGGTGATAGTACAAATACACTAGTGCTTACTTTTGATGGTAATGCTTTAAATACTCCAACCTCTGATTTTGGAACAATAGATATTAACAATACAGAGGGGGCAAAAAGTGTTAAGAGCGTGAGTGGAGGAGTAGATCTTGTTGGTGGTACTTATTCAATTGGTAATTTGTCCACTATTTATGTCTATTCTCCTTGCATAAACGCACCTGGACTTTATTGTGGTGTGAATGGTTTTAGTACTATTCAAGAGGGGATAAATGCTGTGACTACAGGTGGGACAGTTCGTGTAGCAGCTGGTACTTATGTTGAAAATGTAGTTATAGATAAAACACTTACTCTTATAGGTGCTGGTGCAGATACTACTACTATAGATGCTGACGGAGAAGCAGATTTTGCAATAGAATTAGAAGCTAATGGTATTGAGGTTTCTGGATTTACTCTTACTGGAACGAGCGGTAATGTTCCTTCTGCCGGAATAGCTATCTATCAAGTTGATGGATGTAATATCCATGATAATATATTTACGGGCAATAGATATGGTATGTGGCTAAGTTCTGCTGAGGACAACATTATTACCAATAATGATGCAAGCCACAATAACCAAGTTGGTTTCTTCCTAGCTTGGTCTAATAATAATACTTTTACTGGAAACACTGCAGATTCAACAGGTATCGGTTTTAGGATACAGGCGTCATCTGGTAGTAATACTTTTACTGGCAATACAGCAACTAATAATATTAGAGGATTTCATATCCTAGCCTCTTCTAGTAATGTAATTACTGGTAATACCATTACGGATAATTCTCAATATGGGATGAGAGTAGAAAATAATTCTATCGGAAATGATCTTACAGAAAATTGGTGGGGAGACGCGAGTGGCCCATATGAAGAAAATTATAATTCGAATGGAGAGGGACAGACTCTTTCATTCTCAAATTCTAATTATAATTATTTCCGACCTTGGTGTATAGATTCACTATGTCATGGACTAAGTAGTATTGAAGTTACTCCAGATACACTTAGTACTCTTTTTGATAATGGTGGATCAATTGTTCCGGTACTTGATTTAGGAGCACCGCAAAATGAGACAACAGTATCAGTTACTAGTTTAAACGTAAATGAAGATACAACTATAAAAGTACCAATTGGTGATATAAATAATGCAGTCAATTTACCAAAAGGCACAATTATTACAAAGACAGACACAGAAAACCCAACCTTTAATGCTAGTGATATAACTGCTTCTTCTGTCGCATTAGATAGTCTTTCTGGTTTTGCTCCAGGAGTAGTTTTAAAAGGAGCTTTTCAATGGGGAATTCCTGAACTTGGATTAACTTTCACTCCAGGTATTAATGTTTATATTTATGTTGGAACTGACTTGGCTGGAAGAACGCTTTCTGTTTTACATTCTTCAAGTATGGATTCTGGATGGAATACTAATGGAATTGCAAATCCAACTTGTATTGTTTCCGAGGATGGTTTCTGTTCTTTTGTAACAACAAGAGCCTCATATTTTGCGACAACTGCACCGGAAGCTCGTCACACATCAAGTGGAAGTTCTGTCGGAGCGGGTCATGGCCCAGTCATTGTGCCAATAACAAATACTACACCGACAGCTCCAGTAGTTTCAGAAATATCAAAAGTAACACAAGACTTAAAGCTTGGAATAGCCAATGCAGACGTTAAGACATTACAACTATTCTTAATATCTCAAAATAAAGGTCTAGCTGCTTTAGCATTATCTACTCATGGAGCTACAGATTATTTTGGGAAACTTACAAAAGCAGCCTTAGCAGAATGGCAAAAAGTAAATGGAATAATTCCAGCCACTGGTTATTTTGGACCAAAAACTAGAGCCAAAATTAAAGAATTAGGGTTGTGATATCAAATATATCTTAGAGATTAAAAAACTCCCCAGAGATGGGGAGTTTTTTAATTGATTTGACTTTATGCCAGTAATATAATATACTTAGGTAACCTAACTATTAGGTACATAAATATATGAAATCAAGCCTAGGGGATTTACTCCTCATATTTAGAAGAAAAATTCTTGAAAGTGTTAAAAAAGAGGGTCTTAAGAATGACCTGACTCTTTCGCAGGTTGAAATACTTCATTTTATCGGACATTCTGGTAAGAAAACAATGAAAAATATTGCTGATTATTTAAAAATTACCCCACCTTCAGCGACCCTAATGGTAGAAGAAATGGAAAAGAAAGGTTTAGTCAAAAGAGTAAATGATAAGGTAGATCACAGAGTAGTATGGATTACTCTCAGCACAAAGACCAAGAAAACTTTTGCCTCTATTTGTAAAAGAAAAGAATTGATCTTTAAAGAGATGATTTTAAAATTATCTCAGAAAGAACAAAAGGATCTCGAACGTATTATTAAAATTATTATTAATTAAAATCATATGAAAAATTTTTTAAAAACTTTCATTCATCAACCTAAAAAAGTTATTACAGTTTGTTTGGTTTTAGCAGTTATTATTGGAACTTTTGGTTATATTAATATTCATAAAATACCCGCTGATAAATTTACAGAGAACAGTGGTATCTCTGATGTTAAAAATGTTTCACTTAGTTTCCCGACTGATGGAAAGGTGAAAAGTATTTTAGTCAAAACTGGAGATAATGTTAAAAAAGGGCAACTTTTAGCTACGATAGAAGCTGATAAAAAAGATGGTTCTTTTACTCAAGCAGAAGCTTTGTATGAAACAGCCAATGCTAATTATCAGAAGGTTATAAATGGAGCAACTGGAGCGTCTGTTGATTTTGCAAAAAGTGTAGTGAATACAGCACAAGTTAATTTAAATGAAGTAACTAAACAACAGCAAACTATAGTAGATAATGCACACAGAACTTTACTTAATTCTACTCTTGAGGTAAAAAGTGTTGGAAATTATGATGCCTACGATGCCCCTGTTGTGTCTGGAACTTATGAGTGTGGGGAAGAGGGAACTTACGATATAAAAACCTATAGTTCTACTGGTGGAATGTCTGTAAATTATTCAGGAATTGAATCAGGTAGTTTATTGTTAACAGACTTACCTAGAGCCATGGGCAAGTGTGGTTTATATTTATCTTTTAGTAAGACAAAAGATATTTATTCTAATATCGATTTCAAAATTGAAATACCAAATAAAAGTGCTGGGAATTATAATGTAAATAACAATGCATATCAATTAGCTTTACAGAATAAAGAACAAGTAATCGCTAGTGCAAAAGCAGCTCTTGACCAAGCAAATGCATCTCTGAATGTGGTTGTTACAAATGCTCGCCCGGAAGATGTGATGGCAGCTAAAGCTCAAGTAGAAAGTGCTTATGGTGCACTGATGGCAAATCCAGGATATTCTAATACTGTAATTTTAGCACCAACAGATGGAATTATTACAGACATACATATTAAAGAAGGTCAGGCTATTACGTCGAATATTCCTGCTATTGAATTTTTAGGATTATTTAATTAAAAAATAAAAAAATGGAACAACAAATAAAAAAAGAAAATATTTTTAAAAAACCATGGATGCAAAGTCTTTCAGCAATGTTTGTTATATTTGGATTACTAGCAGTATTTCTTGTTTGGCAAACTAAAAAGGACACGGTGCTTGTAGAAAATTCTTCTTTGGAAGCACCGATTATAAATCTTTCTGCAACTACTCCTGGAATTCTAAGCGCCATTTATGTAAAAGATGGCGATAATGTTTTAGCTAATTCAGAGATTGCTTTAGTCGGTTCTCAGATTGTTTACACAAAAACTAGCGGAATAGTTTTTAATTCTTCTCAATCTAGAGGCTCTTATTTTTCTCCAGGTCAGACTGTTGCTTCTATTGTCGACAGTCAAGACATGAAAGTTGTAGGTTCTCTTGATGAAACAAAAGGTTTGAAAGACGTGGAAAAGGGGCAAAGAGCTACTTTTACAATAGATGCTTTTTCTGGAAAACAATTTGAAGGTGTTGTCGATGAAGTAAGTCCAGTGTCAGATGATAATAGTGTAGTTTTTTCAATTTCTGATAAACGTCCAGTTAAAAAGTTTGATATTAAAGTAAAATTTGACGTGGCTTCTTATCCAGAGCTGAAAAGTGGAATGTCTGCTAAAATAACAGTTCACACTAAATAACTTTTATGGAAAAAAGTAAGGGTTCAAATTTACGTTGGTGGATACTTCTTACTGTTATCATAGGAACTTTTTTGGGGCGTCTGGATGGCACTATAGTAAACTTGGCTTTACCGAAAATAATTAATGATTTTAGTATTACAGTGACTTCTGCTGGTTGGATTGCTACTGCTTATATTTTAGCCAATGCAGTTTTCGTTCCGATTTGGGGTAAATTGGGAGACACTATTGGTAGAAAAAAAGTTTATATTTTAGGTTTTAGTATTTTTATTTTTGGTTCTATTTTGGCGGGTCTTTCTTGGAATCTTTCTTCAATGATTATTTTTAGAGTTATCCAAGCTATTGCTGGATCAGCAGATTATCCTACAGCTATGGCTATTATTGCAGTTACTTTTAGAGAGGGAAGAGAACGGGCTCAAGCTCTGGGTATTTGGTCTTCTTCTTTTGCAGCGGCTACTGTTTTTGGACCTCTTTTGGGTGGTCCTTTGATTGATAATTTTGGTTGGCGTTCTGTTTTTTTAATAAATTTTCCAATTGGGATTTTAGGTATTTTTATGGCGATGCGCTTTATTAATGAATCTCGTTCAGAAAAAAAAACCACCAGTTTTGACTGGTTTGGTTCTTTTACTTTAGGTGGAATGCTTTCTGCTTTAGTCTTGGTTCTTGATAAGGGTGCGGATTGGGGGTGGTTATCAGTCAGTAGTTTAATTTGCTATTTCTTAGTAATAGTTCTTTTGGGTCTTTTTATAAAGATAGAAAAGAAGGCCCAAGATCCTATTGTAGATTTAAATTTTTTCAAAATTCCAGCTTTCGTGAATACTCTTTTGAATAACTTTATTGTTTTTATGGGAATGATTGGTGGTGTATTTTTGCTTCCAATTTTTGCTCAGACATTTTTGGGATATACAGCAACTCAGTCCGGATATTTATTTATGCCGATGGCAGCAGCGATGATGTTGGCATCTCCCTTGGGTGGGGCTCTTACTGGAAGGGTGAAAGCCAAGTATGTTATTTTCGCTAGTACCCTGATAGCTTCGATTGGTATTTTTCTTTTTTCATTTCTTGATCCAAAATCAACAGCGATTAATATTATTATTCCACTTGTGATAATGGCCTTCGGTTTAGGTTTTGGTATGGCACAAAGAACAAATATTATCGCATCAGTCGTGGACCCAAAAGAAATAGGGGCAGCTTCTTCGGTTTTAGCTTTAGCTCGAAACATAGCTGGAGCTTTCGGTATCGCTATTTTTGGTACTATTTTAAATAACCGTATTGGATATAATATTTTATCTATAAATAATCTTAGTACATTATATAGTCATAATATTTTTGATTTACATAAATATATTGCCCTTATTGAACTCAAGGCTCAAGTCAATGCTTATAATTATGTATTTATAGTTTCCTCAATCATTGTTTTTATAGGTGCTTTTGCAGCACTTTTCTTGAAAGTTAAAAAAGAACGAGCTAATATTAAAGTGCACGTAGAATAATAAGTTTAATTTAAAATTATTATTATTTATGCTATTATTTTTAAATGCTTATTATTGAGCTTATTTTATTGGGTCTTTTTGTTGGGGGAGTAACCGGAGTTACTGGAGCTTCTGGAGTCTTAATCATGGTACCAATTTTGAGTACTTTTTTTGATGTATCTCTTCCGGTTATTTTAGGAACTAGTCTTTTCGTCGATATTATAGCTTCTGCGGCAGTTTCTTTTACTTATGGTAAATCAAAAAATTTAGATATCGTCGGAACTCTTTGGATTTTAATTGGGGCTCTCTTAGGAGCTCAGGTTGGTTCTTTTTATGTTGTTTCTGTTTCTAGGGTTTTAATTATGCTTGTTTTAGCATTGTGTATGTTTTTCTTTGGATTAAAAATGTGGAGGAGTGGTTTGTCTAATCACAAACATAATACTTTAGTTGTCCCAGAAAAAATTTCTTTTTATTTTAAAACTCCAATTGGGATGATTTTGAGTGGTTTGGTGATAGGACTTAGTACTGGAATATTTGGAGCTGGTGGAGGACTGACAGTTTTTATTGTTTTGTATTCTTTTTTAGAATTTCCTTTAAAAAAAGCGGTTGGTACTTCAAGTTTTATAATGTTGGTTACAGCTTTATCAGGAGTAGTCGGTTATGCTAAGTATGGTAACTTGGATATTTATTTAGGTTTGATAATAGGTTTATCTGCAGCCGTGGGTGGAATATTAAGTTCTATTTTTGCTAATAAAATAAATGAAGAATTTTTAACTCGTATTATTGGTGGGCTTTTTATATTTTTTGCCTTCACTATGTTTCTTCTTAAGGTCTTGTTTCCTTTCTTGAATTTAAATTTATAATTGAAAATAAACAAAAATTATAGTAGCATTACCTTGTTAGTTAATAAGCCGTTGTAGCTCAGTTGGTAGAGCACGTTCTTGGTAAGAACGAGGTCATCGGTTCAATCCCGATCAACGGCTCTAGTAAATTGGCCGATATAGTTCAGTGGCAGAACACTACTTTCGTAAAGTAGGAACGTGGGTTCGATTCCCACTCTCGGCTCCCTAATTTGACAAAAACTATTTAAATTGTTATAGTTTATACAATTTAAACTTTGTAAAATAAATATAAACTAATATAAACGCCATGAAAAGGAAAAGGAACAAGCATTCTAAGAGTTTAGGACTTTTGGATGTACCGCCATTAAATATCACACCCTTAACAGTAATATTAGGGGAAAAGTCTTGTTTTTATGTCACTAATAAGGCAATCGAACAGGTAAAGAAATTCGACGAGCCAATGGCAAGTGTATTTAATAAATTACATAATCAGAAGAAAATTTTTAAAATTGAACATGTAGTAGTTTCAAACTGTTATATGATTATTTTAAAAATATTTTTTCAGCCGACGAAGTATATAAAACTTTATTTTAGATTTGATGAAGATGGAGATTTTAAGGAGATCTGCATGAAAGATTTTCTTATTTCTGAATTTAATGACGATTTTATGGAATCAGTTAATGTTCTTATTAAAAATGCACTCTTAGGTGCTTTGTTGGAAAGAGAATTCGAATCTTCTCTAAGGAAAATTTTGTCTAAAAGGAACGTATTATTTTTAAGTTATAGAAATGTTTCTTGTGTTGATGAATATGACCGAAAGGGGATAGATTTTTTAATTCAAATTAAGCCGAGTGTATGGATGCCCTTACAAATTAAAAAAGACTCACATTTTTTGGAAAATCATTTCAGAGTTCATCCAGAGGTTCCTTGTTTGGTAACCCCACTTGGAGAATTAGAAGGTACTAGAGAAATGAAATTGATGAATGTTATTGAAAAATACATTGGCGGGTTAGATAAGATTTTAGTTAATTAGTAAAAAATTAGTATTGCAGCAACCACAACACGGTTGCTGTTTTTTTGTTATAATGGAAAAATGGCAGAAGATATTAGTTTAATAGAAGAACAAATTAAAAGGATTGAAATGGAGATGGTGAGTTCTGATTTTTGGTCTGACAAAAATAAAGCCCAGGCCACTCTCAGAGAGTTGGCAGAACTTAAGTCCAAGAAAGAAGGCGTGGGAAAGTATGATAAAGGCAATGCGATTATTACAATAATTTCTGGTGCTGGTGGAGATGACGCGGAAGATTTTTCAAGGATACTTTTAGATATGTATTTAAAATATGCTGATAGAAAAAAATTTGGAATTTCTTTTATCCATGAACACAAAAATGATCAAGGGGGTTATAGAAATGTTTCTTTTGAGGTAGAAGGAAAAAATGCTTATGGGTTGTTAAAAAATGAATCTGGAGTACATCGCTTAGTAAGAATTTCTCCATTTAATGCAAAAAAATTGAGACATACTTCTTTTTCTTTGGTGGAGGTTTTGCCAAAGTTTTCAAAATTAGAAGAGAAAGATTTTATAATTCCGGAAGCTGATTTAAAAATTGAATTTTCTAAAGCCGGTGGTCCTGGTGGGCAGAATGTTAATAAAAGAGAAACAGCAGTTAGGGTTGTGCACATTCCCACGGGTATTTCTGTACACGCTTCAGGGGAGCGTTCTCAAGAGCAAAATCGTGAAAGAGCCATGTCTATGCTTTGGGCAAAGATTTTTAAGAAAGCGGAAGAAGAAAAGAAAACAGTCGAGGAAAGTTTGAAGTTAAACAAAGGAACAGACATAGAGTGGGGTAGTCAAATTCGCTCTTATGTATTACATCCTTATAAAATGGTCAAGGATCATAGGACAAATGTGGATACCTCTAATGTAGATGAAGTTTTGTCTGGAGACTTGGATCTATTTATTGAGGCAGAGAAGAATTTATGATAAGATAAAGAGGTGATTTATTTTAATAATGTTTCAAAAGTTTATAACAAAGATTCAGTAGCCCTAGACAATGTGGATTTAGTAATTAGGGCGGGAGAATTTGTATCTATTGTCGGTCATTCTGGCGCAGGTAAGTCTACCCTTATAAAAATGATATTAGCTGATGAACGTCCTTCAGATGGATCTGTATTTTTTGAGTCTTTGGATGTACATAAATTAAAGAATAAAGATTTATCTAAACTTCGTCGTAGGATGGGAGTTGTTTTTCAAGATTTTAAATTATTGTCCAACAAGACGGCATATGAAAATATAGCTTTTGCAATGGAAGCTGCAGGAAAAACAAATGAAGAAATAGTCAGCGATGTTCCACATGTTTTAGAGCTCGTAGATTTGGCTAATAAGATTTATCATTTTCCACACCAAATGTCTGGAGGCGAACAACAAAGATTAGCTATCGCCAGAGCTATTATCAATCAACCCGAAGTCATTATTGCCGACGAGCCGACGGGGAATTTGGATCCGATAAATACTTATGAGATAATTCAAATTTTGAAAAAGATAAATGATATGGGAACAACAGTTGTTTTGACTACTCACAATCGAGGAGTTATTGATTCTATAGGAAAAAGAGTCGTTACAATGGAAAAAGGTAAAATTGTTAGAGATGACAAGGATGGAAAGTATGTAATGTAAAAACCCTCGCCCACTTCTAGGGGATTTCCACTAGGAGTGGGCGGAAGAAATTAAAAATTATTAACGAAATAATTAAAATGACTAAATTAAACAGAATTATAAAAGCAGGTTTTATCAATTTTAAAAGAAGTGGTCTTATTTCTTGGGCAGCTGTTTTGGTGGTTACTATCACTCTTTCTGTAATTACTTCTATCATACTTTTACAAGCAGTTTTACATACCTCCTTAGATCAAATAAAAAACAAAGTAGATGTAACTATTTATTTTAATGTTGATTCTCCGGAGGAAAAAATTATGGCTCTTAAAGAAGCTATCCAGAAATTACCTGAAGTTGCTGATGTTTCTTATACTAGTAGTGATGAAGCGGTTAGGGTTTTTCGTGAACGTCATTCTAGTGATTATCCTACCATCCAAGCTTTGGATGAAATAAAACAAAACCCTTTAGGAGCTTATCTTAATGTAAAAGCAAAAGAAATTTCTCAGTATGAAAGTATCGCTAATTTTTTGAAATCTGACAATGCGGTAGTTACAAATTCTGCTTCTATTATTGATAAAATTAATTATCATCAAAATAAATTGGTTATAGATAGATTGAGTGGAATTATAGCAGGTGCTCAAAAGCTTGGTTTTTTAATTACTCTTCTTTTGATAATCATTTCTATAATTATTACTTTTAATACTATCCGTCTTACTATTTTTATTTCTAAAGAGGAAATAGGAGTGATGCGTTTAGTCGGAGCAAGTAAGCTTAGAGTCAGAGGACCATTTATGGTTGAAGGGATGATTTATGGTTTTATTTCTACTATTATCACTTTAGTTCTTTTCTGGCCAGTTACTGCTTGGATGGGTAACAATATGGCTAATTTCCTTGGTTTAAACGTATATGAATATTATGTTTCAAATTTTGTTCAAATAGCTTTGATTGTTTTGTTATCAGGGGTATTGCTTGGAATGTTTTCTTCTTTCTTGGCAACTCGTAAATATTTAAATAAATAAAAAATATGTCTAAAAAAAGTAATTGCAAATATATATTTGTCGTAGGGGGAGTTATTTCTGGAGTAGGAAAGGGTATTACTGCATCTTCACTTGGTCTTATTTTAAAAAATCGAGGACTTGAAGTTACCGCTATTAAAATTGATCCTTATATAAATATTGATGCAGGAACTATGAATCCTACAGAACACGGGGAGGTTTTTGTTTTGGATGATGGAGACGAGACTGATCAAGACATGGGTAATTATGAAAGATTTTTGGATATAAATTTAACTCGTGTGAATTATATGACTACTGGTCGTGTTTACAGTAGAGTCATAGAAAAAGAAAGAAATCTTGAGTATAAAGGTAAGTGCGTGGAAGTCGTTCCACACATTCCACTTGAGGTTATTCATCGTATAAAAGAAGCTGGTAAAAAAGCTAATGCTGACGTGGTAATTATAGAAATCGGGGGCACTGTGGGGGAATATCAAAACATGCTTTTCCTTGAAGCCGCCAGAATGATGAAAATAGAATTTCCAAAAGATGTTATTTTTGTGATGGTTTCTTATCTGCCTACACCATCTAAGATCGGTGAGATGAAAACAAAACCTACTCAAAATGCTGTCCGCACTTTGAATGCCTCAGGAGTTCAGCCAGATTTTTTGATTGCTCGTGGTGGTACGATGCTGGACCAAAAGCGTAAAGAAAAGATTTCAATGTTTTGTAATATTCTTCCAGACAGAGTTATTTCAGCACCAGATGTTGATAGTATTTATGATATACCACTTAATTTTGAAAAAGAAAAATTGTCTGACAAGCTTTGTGGAATTTTGGGAACATTTTGTAAAAAGCCTGATGATGGTGTTTGGAGTAAATGGAAGAATTTTGCTAAACATGCACATAACAGTAAGGAAGTTGTAAACATCGGAATGATTGGTAAATATTTTGAAACAGGGGATTATATTCTTTCTGATTCATATTTGTCTGTTATAGAAGCTATAAAATATTCTGCTTATATGCAAAACAGAAAAGCTAAGATTACTTGGTTGAATGCTACTGATTTTGAAAACGATCCATCAAAGCTTAAAGAGTTGAAAAAGTTTGATGGTATTATTGTTCCGGGAGGTTTTGGTTCTCGTGGAATTGAAGGAATTATTTCTTCTATAAAATTTGTTCGAGAAAATAAAATTCCATATTTTGGTCTTTGTTATGGTATGCAACTTCTAGTCATAGAGTATGCTAGAAATGTTTTAGGATTAAAAGATGCAAATACCAGAGAAGTAAATCCAAATTCTAAAAATCTTGTTATTGATGTCATGGAATCTCAAAAAGAATTATTGAAGAACAATCTATATGGAGGCAGTATGCGTTTAGGGGAGTATAAGGCCATTCTTCGAGACAACACCATTGCTCGCAAAGCTTATGATAAAAAAGAAATTTTGGAAAGACATCGTCATCGATACGAAGTGAATCCAGCCTTCGTAAAAGATTTAGAAGTAAAGGGTTTAGTATTTTCTGGGTATTCACCAGATGGACATTTGATGGAGATAGCGGAACTTCCCAAAAATAAACACCCATTCTTTTTGGGTACTCAATTTCATCCAGAATTTTTAGCTCGCCCTCTTTCACCACATCCTCTTTTCACTGCATTCATAAAATCTTGCATAAATAATAAGAAGAAATAAAAAACCTCACAAAATAAGGTTTTTAGAGGTGGATAACTTCATTTTTTATTCATGAAGTATCACTGGTATAATAAAAGTATTAC
>Ga0224524_1000062_pt1 | contig 44421 bp, 28 predicted proteins | sample CFST75metaG_FD_179895 | JGI IMG/M metagenome (GOLD analysis project Ga0224524, IMG submission 179895) | Peat soil microbial communities from Stordalen Mire, Sweden - C.F.S.T75 | ecosystem: Environmental > Terrestrial > Soil > Wetlands > Peat | place: Sweden: Norrbotten County, Stordalen Mire... | reverse complement strand
CTCACCAACCGTCCTGAATGTTATGGTTCATGGCTTGCCGACACCGGTAATTTCAGGTACCGCCGTACTTTGTGCAGGAACTTCCGGGGTGGTTTACGATACGCAACCCGGGATGACGAACTACCTGTGGACCGTTTCCTACGGTGGCACTCTTACAGCAGGCGGAGGCCCTTCGGACAATACGGCAACCGTTACATGGAATACACCCGGACCTCAAACGGTAAGCCTTAACTATACCGATGCAAACACCTGCACAGCCCTCGCGCCCACTGTTTACCCGGTCACGGTTAACGCTCTTCCCGTTCCTGTGATATCAGGCCCTGCAGGCATGTGCCTAAACACGACCGGAACTTATACGACGGCAGAAGGAATGACCGGCTACATATGGACGGTTTCTTCCGGCGGTATGATTACATCCGGTAACGGAACAAGCAGCATCACGATTCTCTGGACTGCAAACGGCCTACAGACTATAACACTCAATTATACGGATGCCAACGAATGCACTGCTACCGTATCTTCTACCTATACTGTCACTGTTAATACCCTGCCGATTCCCAGTCTCAACGGCCTTTCCAATGTCTGTACAGGATCTACCATCACATATACTTCCGATATAGGAATGAACACTTATTCCTGGACCGTTTCTGCAGGAGGTACGATCACCGCCGGAGGTGGTCCCACCGATGCTTCCGTTACGGTTGCATGGAGCACTTTGGGCGCCCAGAGTGTCAGCGTGAATTATGTGGTCGGAACCGGCTGTACGGCGGCCTCACCAACCGTCCTGAATGTTATGGTTCATGGCTTGCCGACACCGGTAATTTCAGGTACCGCCATACTTTGTGCAGGAACTTCCGGGGTGGTTTACGATACGCAACCCGGGATGACGAACTACCTGTGGACCGTTTCCTACGGTGGCACTCTTACAGCAGGCGGAGGCCCTTCGGACAATACGGCAACCGTTACATGGAATACGTCGGGAGCACAATCCATCAGCGTAAATTATCAGGAGGGACCCGGGTGTATGGCAACTCTTTCAACGGTTCGTCCTGTCACGGTCAAACCACTCCCTATGGTCACCAATGCAATTAATCCATCGGTTTGTTCAGCAACCACGTTAAGCATCATTCCACAGGCCGACCTGCCGGGAACTACTTTCAGTTGGACTGCCACGGGCAGCTCGGGTAATGTAAGCGGGTTTAATTCCGGGAATGGGGTAATTATTGCCGATAATCTTGTAAATGCAGGATTCAATATTGACACTGTCACCTATGTTGTATTGCCCAGCCTAAACGGGTGCGATGGAGGCACTTCCAATTTTATTGTCACCGTTAATCCTGTTGCAGATGTTACATTTATACCGAACGGTCAAACCTTTTGTTCGGGAGGAACCACTAACATATTGTTCGGTTCGCATGTTATGAGTACAACCTTCACCTGGAGTGCAACCGGAAGTTCCGGAAATATCAACGGTTTTGGCCCTGGAACCACCTCTTTCATCGCTCAGACCTTAACCAACACCGGAACAGTACCTGAGACAGTAACCTATACAATTTCTCCTTCTTTCAACAGTTGCCCGGGAACACTGAATTCAGTGGTTGTCACGGTGAACCCCTTACCCAGTGTGACGTACCCCATTTGTAACGATGTGATCACCACCACGGCAGCACAGCCCTTCAAACTCAAGGGAGGTTTGCCCCTTGGAGGTATATATTCGGGAACTGGAGTGAACACAGGGATCTTCTATCCTTCCATTGCCGGAATGGGGAATCATACCCTCACTTATTCTTATCCCAATACCTGGGGATGTGCTGAAAATGCTACACAGGTGATCTCCGTTATCAACCCTCCGGTGTTTCTGTGTGATAATACCATGACCGACATACGGGATAACATGCAATACCCGACGGTGACAATAGGCACCCAATGCTGGATGGCAGAGAACCTGAATTACGGAACTTTCATCGTCTCTACCCAGATGCAGCGCGACAATTGTATTATCGAGAAATACTGCTTCAGCGACAACCTGGCGAATTGTACTTCTTATGGCGGTCTATACCAATGGGATGAGCTGATGCAATATGATAATGCCGCTGCAACGCAGGGGTTCTGTCCTCCCGAATGGCATGTGCCCACCGAAAATGAGTGGACCACTTTGTTTAATTTTTATGTCAGCAACGGCTTTGCAGGAACTTCTTTGAAGTACACAGGTTATTCAGGGTTCAGCGCCTTTCTGAGTGGCACCCGGTTCAACAATGTGAATTGGAACTTCAGCAATTTTGCGGTGATGTTCTGGTCATCAACAAAAGATGGTACCGATAAAGCCTGGGCACATGGGATGAACACGTTTAATCCCAGTGTATCATATTATCCCAGCAGCCGGACGCATGCCTTCAATTTAAGGTGCATCAAAGACTAGATATAGGAATGCCAAGAGAGTAGAATTTTGAATTATGAACTTGCTGAAAGTCATGAAATTATTAACTTTATAAACTTTTGATCTAATTTCAAATCTAAATATTTTGTACTTTTAAGGATTCTTTTACAGGAAAACTCCTCCAACTTAATACAGTAAATTAATAATTTCTATTTCATCATGAAGCATCTGATATCTACTCATAAATTTTTGTTACCGTTTTTTTTTCCCATTTTTTTCGTTTTTCTTTTTCATCTATCAACAATAGAAACAGTAAAAGCCCAGCTTCTGACAACTTGTACAAATTCAAATTTGAATATGGGTGACTGGACTGACTGGCAAGGCTGTTATGGTACATTCACAAACACACCAGATGGAAAAGTGAGCCTTCAACCATGCTTTTTACCTGGGTTTGCGGTTCACCGGCATGTCATAATTCCAGCCCCCGCTACTCTTGATCCTTATACCTGCGATACCCTTCTTACCGTTTTCCCGGGCGAGACATTTTCAGCACGTTTGGGAGATACTGCCGGGGGTGGTCATGCCGAAGAGCTTACATACGTGGTAAATGTGACCGACCAGAGGCAACTTTTTATTTACAGGTATGCAGCTGTACTTGAATCTCCCAATCATAATTACAATCAACAGCCTGGTTTTTCCGTTCAGGTTAACGATTCACTCGGGAATGTCATTGATTCTACATGCGGGTTTTACCAGTATTACGCTCCGAACACCCCTCCAAACCCTTCTGTACCCATTCCTGGCGGCTGGCATTATTGTGCTACCCCACCTAACGGAGCATCCGGAATATATTGGAAAAACTGGACTACCGTCGGGATGAATCTGGGGAATTATATCGGTCACAATGTAAGCATCGTATTCATCACCCATGGTTGCAGTTATACCGTCCATCGTGGGTATGCATATATTTCTGCTTATTGTAATTATCTCCAGGTTCATACAGCCATGTGTGAAGGAGACTCATCGGCTACATTAACTGCCCCCCCTGGATTTAACTATCTATGGAGTACTGGTGACACGACCCCTACTATTGTCGTACAACATCCAGTGACCGGATCCGCTTATAATTGCACGTTGACTGCAATAAACGGCTGCCAGGTTACGATTACGGATACTTTGACATATACTGTCATCCATTCCAACTTTAGCCACGGTTCCGCTTGCACAAACGTTCCGACCCAGTTCAATGATTCGAGTTACGTGAATCAAAATGCCGTTATAAACTGGAGATGGGATTTCGGTGATGGAACTACCATTGTGACCGGAAATCCAAATCCAACCCATATTTATACCAATGCCGGTTCTTTCCTGGTTAAACTGAAATCATACTCAACCGAAGGTTGTACCGATTCGATCACCAAAACCATCATCGTTGACTCATTGCCGGCCATTACCAATACGGTTACCAGTAAGGTGATTTGCAGTAACACAGGAACCAATATCACCTTGACATCGAATACAACAAACACGTTTTATACATGGGAGGCTTCTGCAAGCAGCCCCACTATCAGTGGTTACTCAAGTGCCGCAATACCTACCGGCAACCTCATCAACCAAACGCTGGTGAATTCGGGAATCCAAATCGACAGCGTATTATACCAGGTTCATCCCCTGAAAGGAATGTGCGAGGGACTTGAAAAAGATTTCCATGTCAGGGTATACCCTGTACCGAACCTCACAAACGGAACCTTGCTCAAATTCCAATGCGACAGCACCTACACGAATCTTTCCTTGTTGGGAACCACTGATTCCGTGCGATTCACCTGGACCTGCTCCACGAACCCGGGCGCCAATCTTACCGGATACAGCAATGATACAACCATGCCCGGACTGCTGGCTATTAATCAGTTGATCCGGAATACTGGGTACAATGTCGATACCCTCATCTACCATCTCACCGGGCATGCATATGGTTGCATCGGACCTGTCAATGACTGGAAAATCATCGTATATCCCAAACCAGATCTCTCCAATACCCCAATCGCAAAAAGCATATGTGACCAGGATTTTACCAATGTTATCCTGACCGCGCATACTGCCGGAACACTATTTACATGGACTTGTACAGCCAGCGGACCGAACATCACCGGGTATTCTGTAAACGCATCCCCCACTACAATCTTAAACCAACAATTGTTTAATTCAGGCGCTGCTCCAGGGACGGTAACCTATTACATAGTTCCGCATGCAAACGGCTGTGCGGGATCTATTTTCAATTACATTGTTACCGTTAATCCATTGCCGACTCCCCCGATTGCCGGAAACAACAATGTTTGTGCAGGATCAACAGGGAATATTTACACAACAGGATCAGGAATGACGAATTATCAATGGTCCATCAGTGCTGGCGGTACCATAACGTCCGGGGGAACCCTTTCGGATAATACAGTAACCGTTACATGGAATACCCTGGGAGTCCAATCGGTATTCTTAAATTACACCGACATACAGGGTTGTACTGGGATAAGCAGTACAAATTACGCGGTTACAGTGCATCCGCTGCCGATACCGGTTATTACAGGATCAGCATCGGTTTGCCTGAATTCCACCACAGTTTATGGTACTACTGCTGGAATGTCGGGTTATACATGGACCGTATCACCGGGTGGTACAATTTCATCCGGCATAGGGACAAACAGTATCAGTGTCAACTGGGCATCCATCGGAGCACAAACCATTTCCGTGAATTACATCGATGCCTTTGGTTGTACTGCTGCCTCGTCCACTATATTTGATGTCAATGTCAGTTTATTACCGGTACCCGGCCTTGTCGGGGGGAATAGCATATGCATCGGGAGTACAGTTTCTTATTCAACTGATCCCGGAATGTCTGCTTACGTATGGTCCGTATCTGCTGGTGGAACCATAACATCAGGAGGAGGGCCAACGAACAATACCGTGACGGTGCATTGGACCGTTACCGGAGCTCAAACCGTTTCGGTGAATTATCAGGCCGGACCAGGGTGTACCGCGCCAAGTCCTACTGTGTTGGATGTCACCATTCATTCCTTGCCAATTCCGGCGATTGCAGGGACCAATGATCTTTGTGTCGGATCGACCGGGGTTATTTACACAGCCCAGGCGGGAATGACAGGTTATACCTGGTCTGTTTCTGCCGGTGGAACCATTACAGCCGGTGGAACTGCCGGTGACAATTTTGCGACATTGACCTGGAATACAGTCGGAGCACAAACTGTTTCGGTGAACTATACGGATGGCAGTGGATGTACTGCATTAGCCCCAACCGTTTACCCTGTGACCGTTCACGCTTTACCTATACCTGCTATTGCCGGGCCGGCCAACTTATGCAACGGATCGACCGGAGCAGTTTATTCAACAATGCCCGGACAATCAAATTACCTGTGGAACCTGTCCGGAGGCGGAATCATCTCGGCCGGAGGGACAGTCACCGACAATACGGTGACCATCACATGGAACATCCCCGGCATTCATAACCTTACCGTGAATTACTATGATGCCAATGGTTGTACCGCTGTTTCAGCTACTTCCTATGCGGTAACCGTGTACACTTTACCGGTGCCTGTCATCAGCGGAAATAATAAAATCTGTACGGGATCTACAGGAGTTATCTATACGACACAAGCTGGGATGACCAATTATTCATGGGCTGTCTCTGCCGGTGGAACCGTTACTGCCGGTGGCTCTGCCTCTGACAATACAGTTACCGTGACATGGAACACTCCCGGAGCTAAAACCGTATCCGTCAATTTCAATGATCTTAACGGTTGTACTGCTGTTTCAGCCACTTCCTTTTCCGTGACGGTGGATCCTTTGCCTGTTCCAACGATTACAGGCAATAGTGCCCTTTGTGCAGGCACTACTGGCATTGTATATACAACTCAAGCAGGGATGACAAATTATACCTGGACCATCTCAGCAGGTGGTACGATCACTGCAGGAGGGTCAACCTTCGATAATACGGTCACAGTAACCTGGAATACTGCCGGTGCCCAAACCGTCATGATCAATTACAATGACTTGAATGGCTGTACTGCCATAGCTCCTTTCGTTTTTCCTGTCACGGTTTATCCTCTTCCCATTCCGGTTATTGCAGGAGCGCCGGCCCTCTGCACAGGAACTACAGGTTTAGTCTATTCGACCCAGCCAGGTAATTCCAATTATCAATGGGTAGTTTCCATTGGCGGGACCATTACTGCCGGAGGAAATACTGCCGACCATACAGTCACGGTGACCTGGAATACACCCGGTGCCCAATCCGTATCTGTCAACTACCACGATCTGAACGGATGTACTGCTTTTTCCTCTACTGTTTATCCTGTTACCATCAACCCATTACCTGTTCCGGTTATTGCAGGGCCTGCAGCGGTTTGCCTGAATTCAACGGGAATTTATTCTACCACGACAGGAATGACCAACTATGCCTGGACCGTTACCGCCGGAGGTATCATTACCGGCGGGACCGGAACCAACAGCATCACGGTGCTATGGAACACAATCGGGCCCAAGACGATCCAGGTAAATTACATCGATGAAAATGGCTGTACTGCGGTTTCGCCAACTTCATATTCAGTTACCGTTAATACCCTTCCTGTTCCAAGCCTTACCGGGCTTAGCTCTGTCTGTTCAGGACTATCGACAACCTATACCACCGATGCAGGAATGAACAATTATTCCTGGATTGTTTCGGTGGGAGGTGAGATCACTGCAGGCGGAGGAACATCGGATAACACTGTGACCGTTTTATGGAATACGGCAGGAGCACAAACGGTTTCCGTTAATTATATGATGGGAATCGGTTGCACTGCTGCAGTGCCAAGCGTTTATAATGTCACGGTCAAGCCGCGTCCATCGGTTACCAATGCTGCCAACTCCACCCTGTGTTCGAATAGAACCACGAGCATCATTCCGACCGCCAGTTTACCGGGGGCTACATTCACCTGGACTGCGACCGGAAGTTCGGGAAGCGTTACTGGATTCAATCCCGGGTCAGGTTTCAGCATTACCGACAACCTGATCAATACAGGATTTAACATTGAGACTGTCAATTATGCCGTGACCCCAAGTCTGAACGGTTGCGATGGAACTATCGCACATTATATTGTTTCGGTCAACCCGGTTGCTGATGTTTACTTTAATCCTAACGGGCAATCCTTCTGTTCCGGTGGCACAACCAGTATCTCTATTCTCTCACATGTTGCGGGCGCTACGTTCACATGGACAGCAGTAGGAAGCTCCGGAAATGTCAGCGGTTTTGGTCCAGGCAGCGGGAGCCTGATCGCACAAACCCTGAACAATAGCGGTTCTTATTTTGAGAATGTCAATTATGATGTTTTTTCGCTCGCTAATTCCTGTGCAGGTATGGATAATCATGTAATCGTCAACATGAATCCTACGCCACAGGTATCTTTCGATATGGCCTGCAATGATATCATCACGACAACGAATGCAAAGGCATTTACACTGAGAGGCGGAATACCCCTGGGCGGAGTTTATTCCGGCCCGGGTGTTAATGCCGGGATCTTTTATCCCAGCCTGGCCGGTCCGGGTACTATAACCATCAATTATTCCTACTCCAATACCTGGGGATGCAATTCCAATCAATCGCAGACCATTTCAGTCATCAACGCGGTTCCTTTTAATTGTGATAATATCCTTACCGATATCAGGGATAATAACCAATATCCTACGGTACAATTGGGAACACAATGCTGGATGGCCATGAACCTGAATCTCGGAACGCAGATCCCCTCCGCTTCCATGCAACGGGATAACTGCCTGATCGAGAAATATTGCTATAACGACATCGCCGGGAATTGCACTACCTTGGGCGGCCTTTACCAGTGGGACGAAATGATGCGCTTCCAGGATATACCTGCCCTCCAGGGAATCTGCCCTTCCGGCTGGCATGTACCATCTGAAAACGACTGGACAACCCTTTTCAACTTCTATATCAGCAATGGTTTTGCAGGAAGCCCGTTGAAATATACCGGTTATTCAGGATATAATGCATTGCTCGACGGAATGAGGTTTAACAATTCAATCTGGGATTTTACAAACTTCGCCACCTTCTTATGGTCATCCAATTCCGATGGTCCTCAAAAAGCTTGGGCACATGCCATGAATACATATAACCCCAGTGTATCGAATTATCCTGGCAACCGGTCAAATGCGTTTTCAATACGGTGTATAAAAGATTAGCGAAATAGCGAAAGGCGAAATAGCGAATAGCGAATATCATGAAGAAGTCCGGGATTATCTTTCTGTTAATTTTCTTCGTTTTTTTTACCTTTTGTTTTCTTTCCTGTAATAAAGAAAAAGCAGGGAGCGGGTCGAAAAGTTCGGCATATAACGACAACAGCAGCCATAATGTCGGAGCAGCATGCATGAGTTGCCATAATTCAGGAGGATCGAATACATACTGGTGGACAGTTGCCGGAACGGTTTTTAAACCCGATTCAGCCAGCCTGAATCCCAATTCTACAATCTATTTATTCAGTGGTATAAATGGAGCCGGGAATCTTATTCTCACCCTTCCTGTAGACGGAAAAGCCAATTTTTATACTTCCGCATCGGTCAGTTTCGGAACCGGCCTCTTTCCAGGTGTAAAAAGTTCATCTGGAGAAATCCGTTACATGCAAACATCGATAAAAATCGGAAATTGCAATTCCTGTCACAACTCTTCAAAGAGAATCATAGTTAACTGAGCCAGGGTATTTTAGTTTTTTTGATATTCAATTTCAATATCCAGTTTCCAAAATCCAGCATTGCTATTTTCTTTTACCGTTTCCTTTTTCATTTTTAATTCTTCATTCTTCATTTTTCACTATTTCCCGCCTTCTTTCCTATTTTTGTATCTTTGCAATTATCAGGCAACTAATCGGAAGAAAATTGTCTGAATACTCATATGAGAACCCTATACTTTAACTTACTCCTTCTGTTGTTTTTCTTAAGCCACAATGTAGTTTTCGCTCAGCTGACAGTGACACCTTGTTCTGCTATTGGGCAAACGCCTCAACAGTTTATTCAAAGCCAGCTTGTCGGACAGGGAGTTACAATTTCAAATGCGACTTTCAATGGATCTTCTGCTATAATAACTTCAAATCAAATCGGATCTTTCACTGCAACATCTGTTGCATATGATGAATTAGGCCTCAGCGGAGGGATCCTGCTAACCTCAGGCCTGGCCACCAATGCCATCGGACCGAATACCACCTGCGGTCAGAGTACAGATGATGGCTTACCAGGAGATCCAGACTTAACTATCATTGCAGGGTTTAATACACTAGATGCATGTATTCTTGAATTTGATTTTGTTCCTGTATCTGATACATTAAAATTCAGGTATGAATTTGGCTCCGAAGAGATATATACCTATTATATGCAATACAATGATGCATTTGGGTTCTTCTTAAGCGGTCCTGGAATTACAGGACCTTTTTCAAATAATAGTGTTGATATCGCGTTAATGCCAGCAACCCTTAATAGTTATGTAACCATTAATAACCTTTGTAATAATCCTGCTTCAAGCTGGTGCAATTCTCCTTCTAATTGTCCATATAATAATTCAATCTCCCCCCCCATTCCCCCTCCTCCTGCTTATGCAAATTGCACTAACCCTCATGGTAACGGTGGATTCCTTCAATACAATGGATTCTCCTGGGTCTTTACCGCATGGCATATTGTTACACCTTGCCAGACATATCATATAAAAATTGCAATTGCGGATGCGGTTGATCGCATGCTTGATTCAGGCGTTTTCCTGGAACAAAACAGTTTCTCGGCCACTGGTTTTACCGTAAATAATACTTTCTCCCAACCTTTACTCGGACAGGTAGCCATTGAAGGCTGCAGTGACGCCATGGTTACTTTCCATCTTCAATCGAATACCATTACGAATGATACCATCCGCTATACCATAGGGGGGACTGCTATCAATGGCGTTGATTATATCGCTATACCGGATAGTGTCATCATTCCCGCCGGGATGGATAGCACTTTTATTGTCATCCAACCCATCATGGATAATATCCCTGAAGGAACCGAAACTGTAATTTTAGACATCCCGATGCTGAATTGTAGCGGAAACACTACTTTTCATGATACAATCGTTATTCTCGACAACTTCACCCTCACCGCCAGTGTCGGCAATGACACCTCGATCTGCCAAGGACAATCAGTTACGCTTCAAGCCCAGCATACCGGGGGACATGGCCCTTACAGTTATTTATGGAATACCGGATCAACCCTTCCCCAGGTCACGGTGACCCCACCCATCGGCGCTAACCTTTATTACGTCGATATAACTGATGGTTGTTCGGCTACTGCCCGGGATTCCATAACCGTTACGGTTCTGTCAAAACCTGTTGTTACAAATGTTAACCTTAACTCTATTGTCTGTACTGGATTTGCGACCAATATTATCCCTCAATCCAGTATCCCCGGATCGACGTTTTCATGGACCGCAACGTGCGGGGATATTAATATTTCCGGATATTCATCAGGAAACGGACTGACGATCAACCAGACGTTGTTTAATACAGGAACAACAGTCGATACAGTCATTTATCATGTTACCGCAATCGCGGCGGGTTGTTTATCTTCCCTGGCGAAAGACTTTAAAGTCGCCGTGATCCCTTCTGCTGATGCATATTTCCAGCCAAACGGCCAGGTTTTCTGCAGCGGCGGAATCACCGCAATCTCAATCCTCTCGCACCTTGCAGGTACCACATTTTCGTGGACCTACACCCTGGGCTCAGCCAACCTGAGCGGGGCCAGTAACGGGAATGGGAATCTTATCTCACAGACTCTGTTCAATTCGGGATTTACGACTGATACCGTAACCTATCATATAACACCTTTAAACAGCGGTTGCGCCGGATCCATATTCAATGTAAAAGTGGCGGTTTACCCGATTCCGGATTCATGGTCCACTCCTGCTTCTCAATCGTTATGCGGAGGTAATTCAACATTGCTTAACCTATCTTCTCATGTTGCAGGCGCTTCCTTTACCTGGACGGCCACCTGTCCTTCCCCAAATGTTAGTGGCTATGGCTCCGGCAGCGGATCATCCATCATCCAGGTATTGACAAATTCAGGTGTTACCAGTGAAGTGGTTACCTATACCGTGACACCAACAGCCAACGGTTGCACAGGAACCACCTTAACAACCATCCTGGTAACCGTGAAACAGAGCCCTGTACTTACCAGTGCCACATCATTTTCTATTTGTTCGGGGGGAACTACAAACATTGTTCTTCAATCCAACCCTTCGCCGGCAACTTTTTCATGGACAGCCAGTGGCAGTTCCCCGAGTGTCACGGGATTTTCACCCGGATCGGGCAATGCTATCATTCAAAGCCTGACAAACAGCGGATTTAACAATGAAACAGTCACCTATGGCGTAACGCCAACTGCTTTTGGGTGCCAGGGAAGCACAACAAATGTCTTGGTCACTGTATTTCCTGTTGCTGATGTTTTTTTCACGCCCAACCGGCAAACCATTTGTTCCGGGACAGCGTCTTCCATCGGACTTAATTCTCATGTTACCGGTTCAAGTTATACCTGGAATGCCAGCGGAAGTTCCGGGAATATCTCCGGGTTTGGACCGGGATCAGGCAACCTGATCAGTCAAGTGTTGAACAATGCCGGCTTTAACATTGAAACTGCAACCTATACCGTAACACCAACTGCAAACAGTTGCACGGGGACTCCAAATAGTGTGGTTGTAACCGTAAACCCCCTGGCTGCAGTTTCATTTTCTCCCTGCACCGATGTGATCACCACCACCGACGCCAATCCATTTACGCTGAAGGGGGGATTGCCTCTGGGTGGAACCTATTCAGGAACAGGCGTCAATGCCGGACTGTTTAATCCTGCTATTGCCGGGATCGGAATGCATTCAATTACCTATTCCTACAACAATGTTTATGGTTGTGCCAATACTGCTTCCCTAAACATTACGGTACTTAATCCTCTTCCATTTTTCTGTGACAATCCTCTCACGGATAGACGGGATAATCAGCAGTACCCAACAATTACATTGGGCACACAGTGCTGGATGGCAGCCAACCTCAATTTCGGGACCCAGGTTCCTTCTTCCTCCATGCAGCGGGACAACTGCACGGTCGAAAAATACTGCTTTAATGACATTTCCTCCAATTGTTCAACAGTCGGTGGTCTCTATCAATGGGATGAGATGATGCAGTTCGAAGCGGTTGAAAGTATCCAGGGATTGTGCCCTCCCGGCTGGCACGTCCCTTCGGAAAATGAGTGGACAACACTTTTCACACTTTACACCAGTAATGGATTTGCAGGCAGCCCACTGAAATATACCGGTTATTCCGGATTTAATGCATTTCTCAACGGGATCCGTTTTGATAACAGGAACTGGAATTTCGATTCTTTTGCAACCTTCTTTTGGTCTTCCACAACACAGGGGCCGTTCAAAGCCTGGGCACATTCAATGAATACGACCAACCCAAGTGTTTCCTATTACTCGGCAAACCGATCCGATGCGTTTTATGTGAGATGCATTAAGAATTAAATAGCGAAATAGCGAAATGGCGAAATGGCGAAATTTTAAATTATCTTTGTCCAAAACAAAGTAATCCAGTATCCAGCATCCATGAAGATCCTTCTAATTGAAGACGAAAAAGAACTTTCATCTGCCATTCAGTCATACCTTACAAGGGGGAACTATTTATGTGAGACGGCCCTGACCTATCAAAGCGCCCAGGAGAAGATCCATCTTTACCAGTACGATTGTGTGATTGTTGACATCACGCTTCCTGATGGGAACGGGTTGAACATCATCCGGGAGTTGAAAGAAGGACATATCGATACGGGGATTATCATCATCTCTGCAAAAAATTCATTGGATGACAAGATCGTCGGGCTTGACATCGGTGCGGATGATTATATCACCAAGCCGTTTCATCTCTCCGAGCTGAATGCCAGGATCAAATCCATCATTCGCCGAAGAAATTTCGGGGGAACCAATGAAATCATCCTCAATGAGATCAGGGTCGTCCCTGAAGAGATGCAGGTCTTCATCAATGAGGAAGAGACCATCCTCACAAAAAAAGAATTCGATCTCCTGATGTTCTTTCTTTCGAACAAAAACCGCGTCCTGACGAAGGAATCCATTGCAGAGCACCTTTGGGGCGAGGAGATGGACATGGCCGATTCGTATGATTTCATTTATACCCATATCAAGAACCTACGGAAAAAAATGCTTGAAAACGGCGGTCATGATTATATTCAGACCATTTATGGCATGGGCTATAAATTCCTTACGGCATGAATCTGCTGACCCGTTCATCGATCAATTATATCATTTTCTCAGTCATATCTTTCGTGATCGGGGGGATTATCTTTTTTCATGTAATACAAACCGTTTTTTACCGGCAGATCGATGAAACCCTCAAGACTGAAAAACGGCTGATCGAAGAGCAGATCGACTTTTCGGATAGCCTACCTGATTTCCGCCAGGTTTTCAGCCACATGATAGAAGTGACGGTATTCAATTCGCCCAAGAAAAAATTTGAATTCATCAAGGATACAATGCTGTATGATAAAAGCAGGGATAAACTATTACCGGTTCGTCAACTGATCTGCGAAAATACATCTATACAGGATCAGGGGTATATTATCAGCATTTCAAAACCTCTCGAAGAAACTACCCAGATGATCACGACGATCATAGGCGCCTTAATATTGCTGTTCATTTTCTTGACCGGATTGCTCATCTTTGTGAATTATTTTATTTCGAAAAGTATCTGGGTGCCATTTAATAAAACCCTGGAGAACCTCAGGAATTTTGACATCAGCAGGGATGCGGCGCTGGCCCTGAGAGAAACAGGGATCAATGAATTCAGACAGCTCAACAAAACCCTGGACCGCATGACGAAAAAGATGCGGCGCGACTATGTTAACCTGAAAGAATTTAATGAAAATGCATCCCATGAGATCCAGACGCCCCTGGCCATCATCAAATCAAAACTGGAATTGCTTATCCAGGGCGAAGGACTGAACGAAGAACAGATGGGAATGATCAACTCGGTTTATGAGGCTGCAACACGAATGTCGAGGCTTAACCAGGGATTATTGTTGATTTCGAAGATCGATAACAACCAGTTCCATCACACCGAACTGGTGGACCTTCAGAAGATCATGGAAAAAACCCTGGATCATTTTGAAGAGATCATAAACCTGAAGAAGATCCGGATCATTCATCATTTTAATGCTCCCGCCTGTTTTCAAATGAACCCGGCATTATCAGAAATCCTGGTTTCCAATCTGATCAGTAATTCGATCCGGCATAATATCGAAGAAGGAGAGATCCGTATCATGATGGATTCTGATGGCTTCGAAATTGCCAATACCGGTTATCCTCTAACCATTCCGCCGGATGATCTTTTTCGCCGGTTCCGGAAATCAGATAGAACAACCGATTCGGTCGGACTTGGCCTTGCCATCGTAAAAAAGATCGTTTTACTCTATCAGTTTGATATCCGTTATGAAGTTAAAGATAATTTTCATCGGATAAAAGTGGATATTCATTCCGCCAAAAAGCAGGATATCGCCGGAACAGATGTATCTTCATGAATCACGGGTATTAACTCGAGGTAAGTTCGCATTGATCTATGCTGGCTTCAGATTTGAAACAGATTCATTTTTGATTTTTGTCGTTTAAAACTTTCATGTTTTATATAAAATTCAGAATAAAATGAAAAAAATAGTAATAATGATAGTTGCTATGTTATTCGTAACATTCGCATTTTCTCAAACCAAAACCGAGATCAAACCAGCTGATCTGTCAAAAGGTGTTTCGACTTATATCACAAAGAACTTTTCCGGCTATAGTATTGACAAGGCTTTTAAGATAGACAATAAGGGTGCTATGTCAACCGAAGTAATGGTTTCCAAAGGTTCTGAGAAACTGGCGCTAACCTTTGACAAAAATTTCAAGCTTACTAAAAAGGAAGCAATAAAGCCCGACATGAGGATGCCTCCTGCAAAAGAAGATAAAAAACCCTTACCGCCGATAAAAAAATAATTGCTTCTCCGGATAACAAACAGGCAGTTTATATCTTTGATAAAGACGGAAATTCCCACGAACTTTACAAAGCATGGGCACCCAGGATGAACGCTTTCAACCCCGGTGTTTCCTTTTTTCCAAGCAGCAAGTCAAAAGCGTCCTCTGTGCGCTGTATAGATGACTAATTCTTATCATTTACCAAGAATCGTTTCCTTTTTTGTAAAATAATTTTCTATATTTGTTTACGAAATAAGACAACCATTTTTCGATTTAAAGTCTAAAGTTCAACCCTTATAAGGTTCATTATAAAGGCAAAAAAATCTGATGCTAAGAAATTTACTACTTTTATCTTTTTTTTCTTCTTTACTATTATCCAACCTTAGCGGGCAAACAACCCTCATAACAAGCAATGATACCACTATCTGCCTGGGAGGATCGGCCACTTTAACCGCAACTGTCACAAGCGGCAGTTATGGTACAAGCAGTTATACCTTTCAAATAATCGATTATGCCCCGGAACCCTTCTCAGGGGGAACTCCCATAGACCAAAATTTTTCTTATTGCACAGGTGGAAGTCCTCATGATGATTGCTGGGGAGGACCATTTCCTATTGGGTTTTCTTTTTGCTTTCTCAATCAAACCTATACACAATTTTATGTAGGAACCAATGGATGGATAAGCTTCTCATACCCTCTCGATACCTGGACAAATTATACACCGACTCCATTACCAAACAGTTCTGGAAATTGTCCCAAAAATGTGATTTTTTCCCCCTGGCAGGACTGGCAGCCGGATGCTCTGGATAACAATAACCATATGTTTTATTACAATGTGGGAACTGCACCTAACCGGAAACTTGTCGTTTATTGGGTTTCATGCCCCATGTACAACTGCACCTCTGGTATCGGGCTTCATCCTTTGGGGACATTCCAGATTGTGATCAACGAACAGAACAGCATCATTGAAAATAATATTCAAAATAAACCTGCCTGTAATGCCTGGCAAAATAATGCTGCGACACAAGGAGTTCAGGATTCTACGGGAACTGTAGCTTTTATTGTGCCAGGCAGAAATCAAACAAGCTGGACTACCGTCAACGAGAGTACCCGCTTCGTACCCGGCGGGATCACCTGGTATACAGGCGGGTATCCCGGCGGGACAATTGCAGGTTACGGAACTCCATTTACAATCTCACCTGCAGTCACGACTACGTATACTGCTGAAGTTCAGGAATGTGACGGAAGTTTTGCAACGGGGAATGTCATCGTTACAGTTGTCAGTGCACAATTTAATTATCCCCAATCTTCCTATTGTCAAAGTGATGCCAATCCTACTCCAACTGTATCCACCTCAACCGGTACATTTACAGCAAGTCCTGCGGGCATCGTATTCGTAAACCCGAATACGGGAACAATCAATCTTGGAGCAAGTACTCCGGGAACCTACACTATTACTTACACCATTTCCTCTCCTTGTACGGTTTCTTCCAGTCAGAGCCTGACAATATACAGTGTACCGAATACGCCGATTCCGCTTGCAACCTATGTGTCCCATTGCGGCCCTGGTGTGGTAACCTTCGGTGTAGTTCAGCCAACGGGAGTTACAATAAACTGGTATGATGCAGCTGTTGGTGGAAATCTTCTACCATTCCCCGGGGCTACTGTTACAATAAATGTTTCTTCCACAACCCATTATTATGCAGAAGCTGTAACAAACGGTACAACATGTCCCAGTTTATCAAGAGCAGATATAATCGTTGTTGTTAAGACAATCCCCGCAATTACAAATAATATTCTTAATTATACCATCTGCACGGGCGACTCAATCAACATTAATCTGTCTTCTACCCTTCCAAACTCCATCTTTTATTGGACTGCCTTCTCGAATTCATGGACGCTCACGGGCTACTCAAACGGATCAGGATTAAAAATTTCACAGAAGCTGGTTAATTCAGGTTCTGTTTTCGATACCGTAACCTACTCGGTTGTTGCGATTGCGGATACCTGCACCAGTGATACCGTGAAATTTATTGTTACTGTCAAACCGTATTTCGATGTTACTGCTACTCCGCTGACTCAGGCGATCTGTTCTGATAATTCCATTACAGTTAATCTATCTTCCAGTAATTCAGCAACAACCTTTTCATGGACAGCCGCTGGAAATTACCCCGGTCTCTCAGGGTACTCTGATGGTGCCGGCACTACGATCTCACAAACATTAATCAATACAGGTCCGGCAAATGGTACTGTGACATATAAAATTGTTCCTCATGGATTGGGCTGTACCGGAGACACCGTTGTATCTACTGTCCTCGTTCATCCATTGCCGATACCCACAATATCAGGACTGGCCATACTCTGTGTAGGAACTTCGGGTGTAATCTATTCCACCCAACCTGGAATGACCAATTACCAGTGGACGGTTTCCACCGGGGGAACGGTTACTGCCGGCGGAACTACCACCGATCATTCTATCACAGTTACATGGAACACACCAGGTGCTCAATCGGTTTCCGTCAACTATCATGATGCTAACGGATGCACTGCCGAGGCTTCAACGGTTTACCTTATCACAGTGAACCCGCTACCTGGTACGTCAGGAATCATCACAGGAACAGCCGTTCTTTGCCAGGCAGCAACAGGCATCGCCTATTCTGTCGGAGCTGTTTCCAATGCTACGAGTTATACCTGGACACTTTTTCCCGGAACGGCAGGCACCATTACCGGGAATACGACTTCCATTACGATTGACTGGTCAGCTACCTTTTCAGGAACCGCAAACCTTACCGTCAAAGGCATGAACAATTGCGGAAATGGAGCTACATCCCCGGCTTTCTCCATCCTGGTAAATCCCAAACCGCTGGTCTCATATAACATGTGTACCGATTCCATCACTACTCCCGGCGCCAGAATCATCCAACTGAGAGAAGGGATCCCGCTCGGCGGAACGTATACGGGACCAGGCGTCAATACGGCAAACGGAACTTTTAATCCAGCAACGGCAGGGATCGGAATCCATACTATCACCTATTCTTACACAACTGTTAATGGCTGCATAAATATAGCATCCCAGGTGATCAATGTGACCAACCCTGGTTTATTTATCTGCGGAGGGAACCTGAAAGATGTGCGTGACAATAAACAGTATAATACTATTCTGATCGGAACCCAATGCTGGATGGCAGAAAGCCTCAATTACGGGACTGCTATTGGTTTAACACAGTACCAGTTTGACAATTGCACACCTGAAAAATATTGTTACGGCGATAATCCTGCAAACTGCATCAATTACGGCGGTTTCTACCAGTGGGATGAACTGATGGCTTATAACGATGTAGCAGGATCCCAGGGAATTTGTCCCCCGGGATGGCATGTGCCTACTGAAGCTGAATGGAATCTCCTCTTTAGCAGTTATATTAACAATGGGTTTGCAGGATCAGCATTGAAGGCCACAGGATATTCAGGTTTTAATGCCCTTATTGAAGGTGCCAGTTTCTTCAACCGCAGCTATAGTTTTAATAATTTTGCAGGAATATACTGGTCAAGTGATTCCCAGGGAGCATACAAAGCCTGGGCTCACGGGATGAACTTTTTCAACCCCAGTGTTTCCTTCTATCCCAGCAGCAGATCCAATGCCTTCTCCGTGCGTTGTATCAAAGATTAGCCGATGATTTTATGAGTTGGCGAATTAGTGAGAGGTGAGATGTGGGATAGGATTTACTAATTTTGGGAAGTGAAGACCTGTTATTTTTTTCTTTTTCTCCTTCTCCTGTTATTTTCTTGTAACAGGGAGCAGGAAACAGATCGTTTTACCATTAAGGGACAGTTTTTAAATTCAAGCGGGGAAAAGATAGTGCTTTGCGAAATGGATTTAAAGGAAGTCATTCCCCTCGATTCTTCCAACATTGGTAACGACGGGAAAATAAAATTCTCTCATAAGCCTGATCAGCCGGGATTTTATTTCTTGAAGTTTCCTGGAGGAAAGCGGATCGTCCTTCTCTTGAAAAGAGGAGAAAATCTTTTTCTAAAAGGAGACCTGAAGGAGCCATCTTCGGATATTACGATCTCAGGTTCGGAAGGTTCGGAATTACTTGAAGGCTTCTTCCATGCAACCCTGAAAAACAAAATCAAAATCGATTCCATAAAAAGAGCACTATGCAGCAAGGAAGGTTCCGAAGATTTTCTCAGGTTCAGCATGGCTTCAGATTCTCTGTTTTTCAGAATATCCGGTGATCAGAAAAAGTTGGAGAAGGACTTCATTGACCGAAACCCTCATTCACTGGCCTCCCTCATCGTCCTGAATTATTCGTTCGGCCCAAAGCCGGTGTTGACCATGGAAGAGGACCTTTCTTATTACCAGAAACTGACAGGACTTTACCGCATCTATCCAAAAAACAAACATGTCCTCTTTCATCTGGCCAGGGTAAGCCTGTTCATGAAGAATCTCAAAAATCCCATGAATTGAATTCCGGGATTAAACCGGAAATATTTGTAAGTTTGGCTGAAATTTAAAAAATGCAAAAGAAGATCTATTTCGCATCTGATTTTCATTTTGGCATTCCTGACCGGAAGGGAAGCCTGGAAAGGGAAAATTTATTCACCGCTTGGCTTGAAACAGTCAGAAAGGATGCCTCCGAGATTTACCTGATGGGAGATCTTTTCGACTTCTGGTTTGAATACAAAACTGTGATTCCCCGTGGTTATGTACGATTACTGGGGAAACTTGCGGAGATCACCGATTCGGGCGTGAAAGTTCATCTTTTCAGGGGAAATCATGATATGTGGGCGTTTGATTACCTCAACCAGGAGGTTCATATTGAAATCCACCGCGATCCGGAATTTAAAGAATTTGAAGGAAAAGTTTTTTACCTGGCACATGGCGACGGATTGGGTCCAGGCGATCAAGGATATAAATTTATCAAGAAAGTTTTTCAGAACCGGTTCAATCAATGGTTATTCCGATGGATTCATCCCGACCTTGGGATCCATATCGCTTTATTCTGGTCGAGGCAAAGCCGGTTTGCAAGCCTTGTTAAAGAAGAAAAAAGCGAGCGGGATAAAACTTTTATCGAATCCCGGTTGTCCTTTCATTCGAAGAAAATCCTTGAATCCAATCCTGAAGTGGATTATTTTATATACGGGCACTGGCATTTCCCATCGGATGAGCCGCTGTCGGAGAAATCCCGGCAAATCACCCTTGGGGACTGGTTAACCAATTTTACTTACGGGGTTTTTGACGGGACGCAGTTTCAATTGCTAAAATACCACTAACCTTATCATCTGAGCATAAAAAAAGCCGCCTTATATCAAGACAGCTTCTTTTTCTTTAGAAGGAGTTCTGGATTATGCCGGGTGAATCGCTTCTACAGGGCATACATCTGCACATGCGCCACAATCTGTGCAAATTTCAGCATTAATTTTATAAATGTCGCCTTCAGAGATCGCTTCAACGGGGCATTCATCGATGCAGGTTCCGCAAGCAGTGCAATCTTCATTAATTACATAAGCCATGATTCATCTGATTTTATAGTCTGCAATAGACAGACAAGGTTAATAAATCGCGTTTGTCCTGCAAAGATACAATTTTTTGGATAACCAAATTTTTGAGGTGAAATCTGGCTGCTGGGTTCTAAGAAATTGGTAACTTTGCACCGCTAAAAATAATCTTATTATGGCTAAGAAAAAAAGAAATGTTGTTGAGAAGGAGTCGGTAGTTGTTAAGTTTGTTGGCGATTCCGGCGATGGTATGCAACTTACCGGTGATATGTTTTCGGAGGTAGCTGCTTTGGCAGGTAATGACCTTGCTACATTCCCCGATTTCCCTGCAGAGATCCGTGCCCCGCAGAACACTATTGCAGGTGTTTCCGGGTTCCAGATGCACATGGGTAGTTCCAGGATCTTCACCACTGGCGACCTGGTGGATGTGCTGATTGCAATGAATCCGGCTTCCTTAAAGTCTAACCTCAAATGGGCCAAAAAAGGAGCTACCATTCTGACCGATACTGATGCATTTGACGAAAAGACAATAGAAAAAGCAGGGTATAAACAGGATCCGCTGGAGGATCATTCCCTCGACAGCTTCAACATGATCAAAGCCCCCATGACGACCCTCACCAAAGAGATTCTTAAGGACAAGGGGATCGACAATAAAACCGCTGAACGCAGCAAGAACATGTTCGCTCTCGGCATGTTGTTTTATATTTTCAACCGTGACCTGAAATCCTCCTTCCGGTATTTTGAAAAGAGATTCAAGAAAAAACCGGAAATTGTCGAAATCAATAAGATTGTGCTCCAGGCAGGATATAATTATGCCGAAACCATCGAAGCCCTTGAATCGGTGATCCAGGTATCACCTGCAAAAATGGAGAAAGGCCGTTATCGTAATATTACTGGTAACATTGGCACAGCATGGGGATTGCTGGCTGCTTCAGAAAAATCGGGACGTCCGCTTTTCCTCGGATCCTACCCCATCACCCCGGCAACGGAAATCCTGATGGAACTTTCAAAGCATAAATCACTTGGCGCAAAGGTTTTCCAGGCCGAAGATGAAATTGCCGGTATCTGTTCCGCCATCGGGGCAAGCTATACCGGTTCACTGGCATGCACCAGCACCTCCGGGCCAGGTCTTTCATTGAAAAGCGAAGCCATCGGACTGGCAGTCATGACCGAACTCCCGCTTGTGATCGTTGATGTGCAGCGTGGAGGGCCATCCACCGGATTGCCCACTAAATCGGAGCAATCGGATCTTTACCAGGCGTTGTTTGGAAGGAACGGTGAATGTCCTGTTATCGTGATCGCCGCTTCGACTTCAGAGAACTGCTTCTATTATGCCTATGAGGCTGCAAAGCTTTCAATGGAACACATGACACCCTGTATCTTGCTTTCCGACGGATATCTTGGGTTTGGTTCAGCCCTATTTAAGATCCCGAAAATGGCCGATATGCCAGCCATCAATCCTCCCATTGCAAAAGCCAATGATCCCGAGTTTAAACCCTACCGTAGAAACCCGGAAACCCTGGTCCGCCAATGGGCCCTCCCGGGAACAGAAGGATTACGTCATCGGATCGGAGGACTGGAAAAAGAAGATATTTTAGGAACTGTTTCTACTGATCCGATCAATCACCAGAAGATGGTGGATTACCGGAATGCGAAAGTGGAAAAGATCGCCGATTTTATTCCTTTGCAGGAAGTGGATGGCGATCCTACAGGAGAACTGCTGGTTGTAAGCTGGGGAGGCACCTTTGGAGCAGTTCATTCAGCCGTAAAAAAAGTGCAGGGCGAAGGTAAAAAGGTCAGCCACGCACATTTCCACCATATCATGCCACTGCCAAAAAATACCGGTGAGATCTTTTCCGGGTTTAATCGGATCCTTGTCTGCGAGCTCAATAGCGGACAATTTGTAAATTACCTTAGAATGCGACATCCCAAACACGATTATTACCAGTTTAATAAGGTCCAGGGATTGCCTTTCATGATCAACGAATTAACCGATAAGTTTAATCAACTTCTGGAGGAAAAGTAATATGGATTTTGTAAATATGACTGTTGAACGCTCGAATGTTCAACTGAGCAAAGCAGATTTTGAAAGCGACCAGATGGTAAAATGGTGCCCCGGATGCGGTGCACATGCCATCCTCAGCGCAGTGGAACGCGTTTTCCCAAAGATCGGTTACCGGAAAGAGAATTTCTGCATGATTTCCGGCATCGGTTGCTCATCCCGGTTCCCTTATTATGTGAATACTTATGGCATTCACGGAATCCATGGTCGTGCTGCCGCCATCGGAACCGGCGTGAAAATCGCGAACCCGAAACTCAGTACCTGGATCGCGACCGGCGACGGGGATTCACTTGCCATTGGCGGGAATCATTTCATTCATATCATCCGCAGGAACGTTGACGTAAATATTCTTTTGTTCAATAACCAGATTTATGGACTGACCAAAGGACAATATTCTCCGACTACACCGATGGGAAAAGTAACCAAGACTTCCCCTCAGGGAACGATTGAACATCCCTTTAACATCGGCGAACTCGTGATGGGTGCCCAGGGAACTTTCTTTGCAAGGGTTCCGGATAACAACATCAACCTGATGACGGAAGCAATGTTTGAAGCTGCAAAGCATGACGGCACTTCCATCATTGAGATAATGCAGAACTGTATTATCTTCGCCGATAAGGCCCATGCCGAAGTGATCGGGAAAGAAGTGAAGGACGAGAACATGCTGGTGCTCAAAAACGGAGAACCCATGTTGTTCGGCAAAGACCTTAAAAAAGGACTCCGGCTAAACGGCACCCGACTGGAGGTAGTCGAGACCGGAAAAGATGGCATCACGGTCGACGATATTTTGATTCATGATCAGTATGACCAGGATCCGGGTATTCACAACATGCTCGCAAAGCTGGCGCCACCTGTTTTCCCGATGGTATTCGGTGTGATCCGGTCGGCCATGTTCCCCACCTATGATGACCTTGTTGAGGAACAAATCAAGTTTGCCAAAGACACCTCCAAGATCAAGTGCGTGGATGATCTGCTGAATTCAGGTGATACCTGGGAGATCAATTAACTTTCCTAGTAAAAGGATCTACCCGGGTTTTTTATAAAACCATTCCCGGAACCATAATTAACCAAAGGTGAAGAGTTCCCTTTACTTACATTGATATGTCATTACCATAGTATAGGGACCTTGTAATGAGGAATTATCAATTTGTGTGAATTCAGTTGGATAGCCTGATTCATTGTATCTGGAAAAATGTACTGTTGTAAACGCATTTGTGCTGTCAGCGAATTTCATTTGAGTCATATTATTCTCTGACCAATAGAAGTAAGAATCACCCGGCAGTCCCATCGCTTTATAGAAATTTTTCATATTGTCGTACGAAATGTCAATCGTTAAATTTACGGATATGTCATTTGCTGTCCTCTCAAACAGCGTGTATTTTGTGACATTATTCCCGGTATAACTATAAATGATCGAATCAACCTTTGAAAAAGCTGTATCCATCGTTGACCGGGCCAGGGTATGAATAACCTGGTTGGATGAGTTATAAAAGTAATCCGTTTTTGTTGACCAAAGGGTCGTCCCTGCCCTGCTTTGTTCTAATGTGCTTTTCAATTTATTGGATCCATCATAAGAATAGAATACCGTATCCGAAAAATTAGTACTGGGATTGGAAAAAGAATATTGTAAAATATTGTCCTGGTATTTATATTGTGTCCCAATACTTGTATCACCTAATAATTGAGAGCTGGTACCTTTTGTATATAAGAGATTACCGGAACCATTATAATAAAACCAAGTCAATGATGAATAGCCGGTCTGTGAAGTTGACATTGTAAGGATTTTGCAGTTTTTTCCATCAAGTACAGGAGTACTATTATCCGATCCTGATTTTTTACAAGCAATCATTACAACAACGAGGCTAAGCAGGAAAAAGGAAAGTTTTTTCATTTTTGTTGAGTTTTCAATTTATTGACCGTTTTGCTTTGGGTGGTCAGCATGTTAGCTTTCGTAAACCAGTGTTGGTTTTTAAATTTTCCCATAACGCCCGAACTGAGTTCAAGAATGCTGCAGACTTTGTTTTTGTCTTCTTTTTTCCAGCAAATGGTCAACACTAAATATGCCGGAGCCCTGAGCTGAAATGAACAAAAACAGGAAACAATAAATCATTGCCAGTTCGCCACCATTCAGGAGAGGGAGTACCGCGTGGGTACCATGAATGATCCAGTAGGCAACTGCCATCTGTCCGCTGCAAATGAATGCTGCCCAGCGGGTCCAGAGACCAACCATGATCAGGAGGCCTCCGAAGAACTCTATCGCACCTGCAAATAACATGAAAGCTGGCATCGCATGTTCGGACGGTGGGAAACCGAAAAGTTTTTGTGAACCGTGCCACAGAAAAAGAAATCCTGCAACGAGCCGAAGGATAGCATAGACCTGCGTCTCATACTTTGACATAAACATTTTTGTTTTCATTTTATTTGGGTTTTATTGGTAAAATCATTGAATTAATCGTATGCTGAATTCAATTGATAATTGCAAAATTTATCCTTATTCATTAACACTACCATTTGATGAGCAGCGTCGAAGTCCATGGGTCTCTCCTGATGTGAATTTCACCTGGTCATGTTGAGATACTTTCCTTTTAATTCGTCATATATGGAAATCAGCCTGGTAATCGCTCCCTTCCGGTCAAACAGTCCGCTTCCCGGGCCCAGGGGTTCCCAGATGCAGCTTCCTTTTCCCATATCGCCGGGAAGATTGAACACGATATCGTTCACTTCCCGTTTATAATCGGAGTATTCAACCACAATCAGCGGTTTGTGATAATGGTTTGCCAGATCCAGCAAGTTGTTTTGCAGGTCATCCAGGGTGCCGTGCCAGCGTGGGTAATATGAGAGACCGATCACATCAAACTGCACCCCACGTGCGATCATGTTGTCGAGCCAGAACACGGCCTCATCATGCTGCCCCCCGAGGGCAAGATGCATCATCACCGGAAGGGTGGGGTCTGCTGCCTTCACGCCTTCAATTCCCGCCTTCAGCAGTTCAGCCATCTGATCTGGTTGGCCGATGTGGCCATCGGGCCAGAGTATTCCGTGATTGATCTCATTCCCGATCTGGACCATCGCAGGCAGGGTGCCTTGCTGTTTCAGGGTTAGCAGTACTTTGGTGGTATATGTTTCCAGTGAATCTTTCAGCGTCTTAAGATCCAGGGAAGACCATGCAAGCGGTTTGTTTTGTTGCTGTGGATCGGCCCAGTAATCGCTGTAATGAAAATCGAGCAGTAGCTTCATCCCGGCATTCTGTATCCTCCGGGCCATTGCAAGGGTCTGACTGAGCCCGCAATATCCCTTGCCCGGTGAATATCCTTTTTCGTTTCCCGGGTCGACAAAGATGCGCAAGCGGATATAATTGAATCCGTGCTCATGCAGCAGTGCGAGGACATCTTTCTCCTTCCCGTTTTCCAAAAACTTCCTCCTCTGTTCCTCCAACTGCGGAAGGAATGAAATATCGGCTCCGATCATCCGGTCAATGGGTTTAGTGGTTGGTAGTAGTTGCGCCGGCCGGGGTTTCATCATGACGATGCCGGACGGCAGAGTATGGATTTCATGGGCTCCGGGCCAGAGCTTTCCACACCGGGCTTCAACCTTTATTTTATCGGGATAGGTACCGGCGATAAACAAAAGCTGGCAGGTTCCGTTCAACAATCGGCATTCAGCATATTGTTTGCCGGAAGTATCTGTATGAAGAACGAGTTTGCTCCCGTCGGGGTTCGTTACCTTTCCATCCCCGGTCACATACATGCGGATGGAATCATCGGCCGAGGTGATCTCCCGGTTGAGGCTGTCCGTGACGGCAATTCTTATGAGTGTCTGATCCCGGCCGTTGGCCAGCAGTGTTGTACTATAACTGGTGAGCATCACAGATACCGGTTTACCTTGTTCAACGCGGCTGACGGAGGCAAATCCGGAGGACTTCGTTTCCGGGGGGCTGCACCGTACCAGGAATATGATTCCGATGAAGGGGATGAGTTTAAAGAATTTCATAGTATTAATTTGTATGAATTTATATATGCAAGTTAATAAATTTTTATAGGAGATCTACACATCTGTCCGAAAATATTAAGCACAAATTAAAAGTGAATAATTTTCTTTTTCAGATGTTGTTATTTATATTGTTTTCAATAGCAGAATTACAAATTCTGTGATTTCTCAAGCAGCATGACAAATGATGCTCAGGTGTGGCTTCGGTCCGCTAAATAAACGTGGCGGCTAATTTGCCAAACAGAAGAAGAAAATTTACCTTTGCCCTATGCTTAAGGAATTCAAATCGTTTATCGCATCTGAGAAGCTGTCTGGGACAGAGAACAAAATCCTTCTGGCTATCAGCGGGGGGATTGATTCGGTTGTGATGAGTGAATTGTTTCACCGGGCAGGATATTCATTTGGGATCGCGCATTGTAATTTCGGGCTCAGGGGAATGGAATCGGATGCGGATGAAGCGTTTGTTGAACAACTGGCAAAAAAATACAAGGCGCCTTTTTTTTGCAAACGATTTTTAACTGCCAAGGATGCAAACAAAAAAGGAATTTCGATCCAGATGGCAGCACGGGAATTACGGTACAAATGGTTTGAAGAAATCCGTATAAAAGAAAAATATTCTTCCATCGCCACCGCGCATCACCTCGACGACCAGATGGAGACATTCTTCATCAACCTTCTGAGAAGCACCGGCATTGCCGGATTTCACGGGATTCTTCCAAAACAAGGCAACCTCATCCGACCGCTGCTATTTTCCTATCGCGTCAACATTGAAGCTTTTGCCCGGAAATATAAACTGGCCTTTAGGGAAGACAGCAGCAACGCGGAAATAAAATACTTGCGCAACAAGATCCGGCATGAAATAATTCCGATATTCCGTGAACTGAACCCGGCTTTCCAGCAAATTCTTTCTGAAACCATCCAGCGGATGCGGGAAACCGAGGTTATCTTCCGGAATTCAATCGAAGAAGCACGGAAAAAGATCATCCGGAATGATAAAACCGGAACGCATATCCGGATCGGAGACCTGAAACAACTGACACCAATTGATATTTATGCATTCGAGCTGCTCTCGCCTTTTGGCTTTCATGAAGCCGTTATCCGTGATATCCTTCATTCCCCGGATGATGCATCAGGAAAAATCTTTTATTCTTCGACACACCGTTTGATCAAGGACCGGGAGGAACTTATCCTGAATCCCCTGACTTCAAAAAAAGAATCCAGGTTAAAAAACGCTGAGATCTCCATCCCGGAAAACAAAAAAGAAATCAGGAAACCGATTCACCTTTCTTTTATAAAAACAACAACAGGAAAGAAATTCTCCATCGATTCTTCGAAAGAGGTTGCCAATCTTGACCTCCGGAAGATCATGTTCCCGCTTATCCTGCGGCGGTGGAAAAAAGGCGATTCCTTTTATCCTTTCGGGATGAATAAAAAGAAAAAGCTGAGCGATTACTTCATTGACCGAAAACTTTCCATCCCGGAGAAAGAAAACATCTGGCTGCTTTGTTCCGGGCTGCATATCCTGTGGATCGTCGGACACCGCATCGATCACTGCTTCAGGGTTACTTCGCACACAAAAGAGGTGCTCCAGGTACGATGGTTGAAGTAAAAAATAGCTAAATTTGCGCCTTAATCACACTTGTTTAACATCTGAAAGTCCGATGAAAAAACTTCCTGTCTGTTACCTCGCGTTGATTTTCATTCCATTCTTCACTTTTTCACAGGTGCTTACTCCTGTCAAATGGTCTTTCAAAGTTGAACAAACAAAACCTGAAGAAGCAACGCTATTACTTATAGCTACGATTGACCATGGCTGGCATGTCTATTCACGGAATAATCCCCAGCCACCCAACGGACCGATCGGGACCACATTTACCTTTACGAAAAGTAAAGATTATCAACTCACCGGGAATGTGACCGAGCCAAAACCCATTGAAGAAAAGGATTCCCAGTTTGACAACCAGACCCTGAGATATTTTGAGCATAAAGCGGTCTTTAATCAAAAAATCAAGATTCTTGGAAAGAAAGATTTTCAGGTCAAGGGGTCGCTTGAATTTATGTGTTGCGACAATAGCCGGTGCATTCCACCTGACCAGGTTGAATTCAGTTTTGATATCAAAGGAAACCCTGCCGCAAATGAAACTGCAACGGCAGCAGCAAACATTGTTCAAAATAAGGTAGATTCGGTTGTAAAAAAAGCAAGTACCGGTAAGGTTCTCAATACTATAGCTGCGACCCCGAAAACAAGGGTGAAACCAAGAGGACTGGATAAAGAAGAAAAGAAATCGCTCCTGATGTTTTTCCTGGTGTCGTTTTTCGCAGGGCTCCTTGCGATTGTAACGCCCTGTGTCTTCCCGATGATCCCTATGACCGTAACTTTTTTCATGCACGACAGCGGGAACAAACGCAAAGCTCGTTTCCAGGCTATTGTTTACAGTCTCTCTATCATTTTTATCTATACCGTGATTGGAACGTTTGTAGCGGTGACGCTGGGCGCTAACTTTGCCAATTTCCTTAGCACGCACTGGATCCCGAATGTTTTCTTTTTCCTGATCTTTATGGTTTTTGCCGCCTCCTTTCTGGGGATGTTCGAGATCACACTTCCCACCTGGATGGTTTCAAAGGCCGATAAACAAGCTGATAAAGGCGGATTCACCGGGGCCTTTTTCATGGCGTTCACTTTGGTGCTTGTTTCTTTCTCATGCACCGGCCCTATCGTCGGAGCCATCCTGGTAAAATCTGCAGGCGGAGAAGTGATCCAGCCGATCATCGGGATGCTCGGGTTCTCAATTGCCTTTGCCCTGCCCTTCGGACTTTTTGCTTTTTTCCCTTCATGGCTTGCCAGCCTGCCAAAATCGGGAGGATGGCTGAATTCCGTTAAAGTGGTTCTGGGATTCCTTGAACTTGCCCTTGGATTAAAGTTCCTGAGCATTGCCGATCAGACTTACCACTGGCACATCCTTGACCGTGAAGTCTACTTAGCTTTCTGGATCGTGATCTTTACCATGATGGGATTGTACCTTCTGGGAAAATTAAAATTCCACCATGATTCGGATGTTCCCTTCATCAGCGTACCGAGACTGATGTTTGCCATTATCACCTTTACCTTTGTGGCTTATATGATCCCGGGCATGTGGGGCGCACCGTTAAAGGCCCTGGCTGGATATCTTCCTCCTCAGCAATCGCTCGATTTCGACCTGAACGCCATCATTCATAACGAGGTAAAAGCCGTGACCGGAGATGGAGGAGCAACCAACACTTCCCTTTGTGATTCGCCGAAATACAAGGAATTCCTGGAATTGCCACATCAGTTGGAAGGTTATTTCGATTACAGGCAAGCGCTGGCCTGTTCGCATAAGCAGAATAAACCCCTATTCATCGATTTTACTGGCCACGGGTGTGTAAATTGCCGGGAAATGGAAGCCCGCGTTTGGTCTGATCCACAAGTACTTAAACGTCTCCGTGAGAAGTTTGTTGTTACTGCCCTTTATGTGGACGATAAAACAGATGTACCGCAGAATGAATGGATCACTTCAAAATATGATGGGAAGGTAAAAAAATCCATAGGGAAAATTTATGCCGACCTGCAAATTTCCAGGTTCAACGTAAATGCACAACCTTATTATGTGCTGCTTGATACCAGCGGGAACCTGCTTACCACGCCAAAAGCTTATGACCTGAATGTAGACAATTTTATCAAATTCCTGGATACAGGCCTGCAGAATTTCCAGAAACAACAGAAAAAATAAATACTTACCATCATTATTCAAATTACTTCTTTAATAAATCTCTTTACCGCTAAGGCGCTAAGACGCTAAAGACATTTAAATCTTTTCTTAGCGAAAATTTGCGCCTTCGCGTCTTTGCGGTATTTTTTTCCAAACTTTCTTAACTTTGTACATATGGTACAGAACAAGACATATGGATAAATATTCGTATTTAAATACTATGGATAATTCTGTTTTCGAGGAATTGTTTTTAAAATATAAGGAAGATCCGGGATCTGTTGAGGACAGCTGGAGGGAATTCTTTGAGGGATTTGAATTCGCTTTGCAGAATTATAAGAAAACAAAGGATGGAGGAATCCCACTATATCCGGATGAATTCAAGGTGATAAACCTGATTAACGGGTACCGTTCCAGGGGGCATCTTTTTACCCGGACAAACCCGGTCAGGACACGCAGGCAATATAAGCCGACATTGGACATTGAAAATTTCGGACTGTCGAAAGAGGATCTTTCAACATCCTTCCAGGCAGGAAACGAGCTGGGACTGGGAAAAGCCACTCTGCAACAAATCCTCGATCACCTCAACCAAACCTATTGCCAGTCGATTGGCGCGGAATTCCAATACATCCGGAACCCTGAGATTATCGAATGGCTGAAGTCTCACATGGAAGTCACCAGGAATACACCCGATTTCCATCATGACCGAAAACGGAAAATTCTACATAAACTCGCGGAAGCTGTTCTTTTTGAGAAATTCATCCACAAGAAATTTCCGGGGCATAAGACCTTTTCGCTTGAAGGAGTCGAATCGCTGATCCCGGCGCTGGACGCTATCATTGAGATAGGCACCGGAATGGGTGTAAAAGAATTTGTGATTGGCATGGCCCACCGGGGACGTCTAAATACCCTGGCAAACATCATGCACAAACCCTTATTATCTATTTTCTCCGAATTTGAAGGGAAGGAATACCAGGATACCGAACTGCTCGGCGATGTAAAATATCACCTGGGTTATTCCACCACGATATCAGAAAAGGATGGGCAAACCGTTTCGCTTATCCTTGCGCCGAATCCTTCCCACCTCGAAGCCGTCGACCCGGTGGTGGAAGGCATTGCCCGTGCCAGGATCGAACAGGAATATGAAGGAGATAATGAAAAGACCATCCCCATCCTGATCCATGGAGATGCATCCATTTCTGGGCAGGGAATCGTTTATGAAGTGTTGCAGATGTCGGAACTTAATGGTTATAAAACCGGGGGAACCATTCACCTGGTCACTAACAACCAACTTGGCTTTACTACGAATTACTTAGATGGCCGCTCAAGTACCTATTGTACCGACGTCGGAAAGACCATCCTGTCGCCGGTATTTCATGTGAATGCCGATGACGTTGAATCCGTTGTTTATATCGTTGAACTTGCAACGAAATTTCGCCAGCAATTTCACAAGGATGTATTTATCGACCTTCTCGGTTACCGGAAGTATGGACATAATGAAAGTGATGAACCCCGTTTTACGCAACCCATCCTTTACAAGATCATTGAAACCCACCCCGATCCGCTTGAAATTTATGCAAAAAAACTGGAAGAAGAACAAACGCTTCCTTCGCTTGACCTGGAAGCTGTGAAGATTGCCATCAATGAAAAGTTGGAGCAGGGCCTGGAAAGCTCAAAAGCCATTGAAAAAGCCGATATCTCACCATTCCTGGCCAATCTCTGGAATGAGATCCGGAAAGCGAATGCAGATGATTTCAACTCCTCGCCTGTCACGGCTGTTGATGAGAAAACATTACAGGAAATCGGACACCGGATCACATCACTTCCGGAAGGGGTCTCTTTTTTCAGGAAGATTATCAAATTGCAGGATGAACGAAGGGAAATGATCGAAAAGAAAGGGATGATCGATTGGGGCATGGGAGAATTATTGGCTTACGGGACCTTGCTAAAGGAAGGCTACCCGGTAAGATTATCCGGGCAGGATACGCAGCGGGGAACATTCTCCCATCGGCATTCCGTATTGACTATAGAAGATTCTGAACAAAAATATACCCCGCTTTCCACAGTTTCAAGCGGGCAGGTGAAGTTTGACGTGATCAATTCCCTGCTCTCTGAGTATGGAGCACTTGGATTTGAATATGGTTTTGCACTCACCTCGCCTCAGACCCTTACCTTATGGGAGGCGCAATTCGGAGATTTCAGCAACGGCACTCAGGTAATCATTGATCAGTACATCAGTAGCGCCGAAGAAAAATGGAAGGTGATGAACGGGTTGGTGTTGCTGCTTCCCCACGGGTATGAAGGACAAGGTCCTGATCATTCGAGCGCCAGGCTTGAACGTTTCCTGGCAATCAGCGGGCACAATAACATCCAGGTAGTGAATTGTTCAACGCCTGGTAATTTTTTCCATGTACTGCGAAGACAGATGCACCGGCCTTTCCGGAAACCGCTGGTGATCTTCACTCCCAAAAGTCTTTTGAGGCATCCCCGATGTATATCTCCTCTTTCGGAGTTCACAAACGGTGGTTTCAGGGAAGTGATTGATGATCCTTCAGTCGATCCGGGAAAAATCACGAAAGTCGTTTTTTGCTGCGGAAAGCTCTATTATGATCTCCTGGAAGCAAAAGAAAAACTACTAAAGAAAGATATAGCTCTCGTCCGGATCGAGCAGCTTTATCCCCTGCCATTGGTCCAGCTCAGGGAGGTCATCAAGCGTTATAGCAAGGCTACAGAATGGCATTGGATCCAGGAAGAGCCTGCCAATATGGGAGCAGGTGGTTTTCTTCTTGAGAATTTCAGGGAAGTCCCGTTGAAGTTCACCTCACGACCGCAAAGCGGAAGTCCTGCCACTGGATCCTCCCGTCTGCATAAGATACAACAGCAATTACTCGTGGATAAAGCAATGGGACAATGCAGCTGCGAAGTGGCCAATGAAACCTGCAGGTTGCATTGTTCGGAAAAGGAAGACCAGGTCCGGTAAGGACAATAAAAACAACCTTAGAATGTTTTTCAGATAGTTGTAATTTTGTGAAGGGAATTTTATCGAATCAATGAAAGATCAGAGGAATATGGCATTAGAGATTATTGTTCCGAGCCCTGGGGAATCGATCACGCAGGTTCAGGTGGCGAAGTGGCTGGTAAGCAATGGGGAAGAAGTGGAAAAGGATCAGGAAGTGGTAGAAATAGATTCTGATAAAGCATCATTTTTTTTGACAGCCCCTGAAAATGGCATTATTAAGATTCTCATTGCAGAAGGAGAAACCGTTTCAGTTGGCACTATCATTGCACGTATTAAATCTTCTACCGGAGAAACAAAACCTTCACATGAAAAAACTGCTGTAGTCCCGGAACAGAAGGTTCCTCTTACCATTAAAGATAAAAAAACGTCAGAAAACACAAAAACCGGAACCCATATCTCGCCCTTAGCAGAAAAAATCCTTACGGAGAAAAATATTCAGAAAGAAGATATTTTCGCTGCCTTTGAAGGAAAACGGATCGGGAAGAAGGATATTGAATCCTACATCTCCAGGACCGAAAGTCCGAAACAGACCCAGGCGATAAAAGGTTCACGAAACCTCGAACGCAGGAAATTTTCCACACTCCGTCTGAAACTCGCGGAAAGGCTCGTAGCCGTAAAAAATGAAACCGCCATGTTGACTACGTTCAACGAGGTGAACATGCGGAATATTCTCGACATCAAAGAAAAACACAACGAAGCTTTTAAGGAAAAATTCGGAGTCGGTATCGGGTTTATGTCATTCTTCTCAAAGGCTGTAACCCTGGCACTCAAGGATTTTCCACAGGTTAATTCCATGCTGGATGGAGAAGAACTCATCATCCCTGATTACGTTGATATGGGGATTGCAGTCAGCACCCCGAAAGGACTGGTGGTACCGGTGATCCGGAATGCAGATAAACTGAGCATACCAGAACTTGAGGTTAAGATCAAGGAACTGGCGATAAAAGCAAGAGACAACCGGATCACGATCGAGGACATGAAAGGCGGAACTTTCACCATCACGAACGGAGGTGTATTTGGATCGATGATGTCGACACCCATCCTGAACCCGCCGCAGAGCGCTATCCTGGGAATGCATAAGATCATGGACCGACCGATCGCAGTGAACGGGAAAGTGGAAATCCACCCGATGATGTACATTGCTTTGTCTTACGACCACAGGGTGATCGATGGAAGGGAATCCGTAAGCTTCCTCGTGAAAGTGAAGGAATATCTTGAGGATCCATTGAAGATGGAGATGGGAGGTGAAGATCCTGTGCTGATGTTAATGGGATTGTAAACAAATTAAACACGATCATTATTTTCTTCCCCTTTGAATAGGGGACAAACGAGGAGAATACAAGAAAAGATGAAAAAGTATATTGATTTTCTGGTGATTGGATCAGGTATTGCAGGTTTGACCTATGCGCTGAAGGTGGCAAAACATGGAAAGGTTTGCATTGTCACAAAAGCCCAACTGGACGACACAGCGACCAGTTATGCTCAGGGAGGCATTGCTGCCGTGACTTATAATCCCGATTCTTACGAGAAACATGTCCAGGACACCCTGATCGCCGGTGACGGACTCTGTGACGAACATATTGTCCGTATTACGATCGAGGAATCCACTGAGCGGATTAAGGAATTGATCCGCTGGGGTATCAAGTTTGATAAGACAAAATCAGGGAAATTCGATCTTGCCAAGGAAGGCGGCCATTCAGAATACCGTGTACTCCATCACAAGGACAGCACCGGGAGGGAAATTGAAGATACATTGGTGGAGCAGGTGCGGAAGCACCCGAAGATCGAAGTGATAGAGAATACTTTTGCAATCGATATTATTACCGAACACCACCTTGGGATTGAAGTGAACCGCCGCACACCGAACATTACCTGTTTTGGCGCCTATCTTTTAAATCCTCGTACCCGTCTCGTGGACACCATCCTTTCAAAAACCACCCTGATTGCTACAGGAGGTGCCGGACAAGTCTATAGTAATACAACCAGTCCATCTATATCAACCGGCGACGGGATTGCCATGGTATACCGGGCAAAGGGAACGATAGAAAACATGGAGTTCATGCAATTTCATCCCACGGCACTTTATAATCCCAAGGAAAAACATTCTTTCCTGATCTCCGAAGCGCTGCGGGGGTTTGGGGCTATCTTAAAGAATTCTGAAGGCAAGGAATTCATGCAGAAATATGATCCGCGCCTCGACCTTGCCCCCAGGGATATCGTGGCACGTGCCATTGACAATGAACTGAAGATCCTGGGAGACGATTGTGTTTACCTTGATTGCCGTCATTTACAGAAAAACGAACTGATCAATCATTTTCCTACCATTTATGCAAAATGCCTCAGTATTGGCATCGACATCACCCGGGATATGATTCCTGTAGTACCTGCTGCGCATTACACCTGCGGAGGGATCAAAGTGGATGAGTATGGCAGAAGTTCGATCGACCATCTCTATGCTTCCGGAGAATGCTCCTGCACAGGTTTACATGGCGCCAACCGACTGGCATCCAACTCACTGTTGGAAGCCTTGGTATTTTCACACCGCGCTAGTGAAGATGCAATACAAAGTGTAAAGAATATTGAGTATAACTATAATATCCCCGACTGGAATGCAGAAGGCATGGTGTTCAATGAAGAGATGATCCTGATCACGCAATCGCTCAGGGAACTGCAGTCGATCATGAGTGCCTATGTCGGTATTGTCCGATCGAATCTCAGATTGAAAAGGGCATTCGACAGGCTGGAAATCCTTTACCAGGAGACAGAAGCTCTTTACAACAAATCTATCCTGACCCCGCGCATCTGTGAACTTCGAAATCTGATCAATGTCGGGTACCTGATCATTAAGGCAGCAACGAACCGGAAGGAAAGCCGTGGGTTGCATTATTCGCTTGATTTTCCCAGAACCATTGAAAAAAGGTAAACCATGGCACTGATAAAAGCAGTTAAAGGAGTCACGCCGGTTTTTGGCAAAAATTGTTTTCTGGCCGACAATGCAACGGTTACAGGGGATGTGGTGATTGGAGATGATTGCAGTGTATGGTTCAATGCAATCGTTCGCGGCGATGTTCATTCCATTCGTATCGGCGACAACGTGAACATCCAGGACGGGGCGATCATCCATTGCACCTACCAGAAAGCCCCGGTAAATATCGGGAATAATGTTTCCATTGCTCACAATGCCATCGTTCACGGGTGTACGATCCAGGACAATGTCCTGATCGGGATGGGGGCGATCATTATGGATGGAGCCGTCATTAAGAGTAATTCCATCATCGGGGCCGGAGCATTGGTCAAGGAAGGAACAGTTGTGGAATCAGGTTCCATTTGGGCCGGAGTGCCCGCTATAAGGATCAGGGATATCGACCAGAGCTTGCTGGAAGGACAGGTGAACCGGATCTCAAAGAATTACAACATGTATGCAAGTTGGTATGATAAGGAAGACAAATCCATCTGACAGAATATCAGGTGATAAAAAAAAAGCTGTTTTTGACAAAACAGCTTTTTCCCTTATAGAAATATAATTTCTTACTGAATTCCCAGTTTTTTCTTGACCAGTGGAAGAACATCGTCTGCAGGTTCTGAATAGAGCAAGATATCTTCAATGGCATTGACGATATAGGTGTATTTATTTTCTTTGGCCACCTCTTTTATCGCTGCCTTTGCCTTCAGAACAATGGGTTGTAAGAGTTCCTGCTGTTTCGTTTGCAGATCGGTCTGGGCTTTCTGCTGAAAAGCATCAATCCTCCCTTGCAGATCCTGTAATTCTTTTTCTTTTGTTTGCTTGATCAGATCCGACATTCCCGAAGATCCCTGCTGATACTCAAGATATTTGTTTTCAAATTCAGCACGCATGGCATCCAACTGGTCTGAAAGCGTTTTCTGGTAAGCCTGCAATTTGGTCTTGACCGAGTCAACGCCTGGCATGGCAGCTACAAGACTATTGAAATCTACATATCCGATTTTCTGGACAGTCTGAGATTGAGAGGCAGTTGCAAGAACCAGGATGAAGGAAAAAACCGCAAAGATTTTTACTACGTTTTTCATTTTCGTTATTTATGATTAATAATTTTTACGTTTGCAAAATTATAAATATTTATGAAATCCTAATGTTTAATTGGTTCTATTTCTTTTCCCGCACCACAGGAACATTGGGAGGAGGCTGGTTGGTTTTGGTATCACCTTGTTGAGTCCCTTTTAAGGATCCGGATCCTTTTCCGCTTCCTGCTCCGGGTTCGGGTCCTTTTTGTCCCGCCGTTGTTGTACGGCCTTTCCTTCCTGCGGATGCAGTGCCCAAATTATCCAGAACCTCATCGCTGAGATCATATTTGGGGTTAGCAAAGAGGATTGTCAGTGCGCCAGCTTTGTCAAAGATAACGGAATAATTATTATTGGTTGCTATTTCCTGGATTGCATTATACACCTTTTCCTGGATCGGTTTCACCAGTTCCTGGCGTTTCTTCATTAAGTCGCCGTTCTGGCCGAACCGTTGCCGTTCGAGATTCTTGGATTCTTTCTCCTTATCAACGATCTCCTGTTCTTTCTTCTTCTTCATGTCTTCGGGCAATAACACAGCCTGTGCCTGATAATCCTGATACATTTTATCAATTTCTGCAAATTTTGCTTCAATCTCCTTTTGCCATTGTGCCGATATTTCATCCAGTTGAGCCTGGGCTTCCGTATATTCCGGAAGGTTATCAAGAATATACTGGCTGTCGACATAGGCAAACTTCTGCGCATGCACCATAACAACAGAAAAGAAAAGGACAACCGCTGTAATGATTATTTTTTTCATTTTACCTGCCTCCGAATAATTTTTTCAAAGATAATTAACTTTTTGATGAACCTTTCATTATTGCTCATTGTTCTAGTCGATGGAAGAATTGATCGAAAAATGGAATTGGCTGCCATTCACGCCCGGGACACCCCTGAGCGGGTCAAGTCCATAACCCCAGTCTAATCCAAGAAGCCCGAACATCGGCAGGAACACACGGATACCCACGCCTACCGATCGGTAAACATCAAAAGGGTTGACATCTTTCCACTGCAACCAGTCATGTCCTGCTTCCATAAAAGTAAGCCCGTAGATGGTTGCGCTGGGATTCAGTGAGATCGGGTAACGTAACTCAAGGGTAAACTTTTCATACGCAGTTCCACCTATGCTGTTCGGGTAATTAGGGGTTAGCGCATTGTTCTCATACCCACGGAAACCGATCAGGTCGCGTCCATCCATGTTGTTGTACCCGGTCAGTCCATCGCCCCCGAGGTAGAACCGTTGAAAAGGTGTAATTCCGATGCTATTATTGTATGCACCCAGGACCGCGAACTGTAATCGTGGCGTCAATACCAGTTTATCGATCAGGTTGATGTACCATGATCCTTTGAACTTAAATTTGTAATACTCCACCCACTCGTACCTTTTTGTCTCATCCATGGTGGAATAATCCACGTTTCCGCGGAACAGTGAATAGGGCGGGGTAAGTTCGAGGTTCATGCTGATCTCCGATCCCGCTCTTGGATAGATCTGCTGATCGATGGAACTGCGGGAAAGATTGATGCCATAACTGATCGAATTGTAAATTCCGTTTCCTCCCCCAAACGAAAAGATCTGGGTATATTTATGTGTATTGTAGCGGTTGAAATTGAGAGTCTGATAAAGAACGAAATAATCATCCGGCCATTTGAGGTTTGTACCCAAGCCAACAGAAATCCCGTCAATCTTGAAATAGGCATAGGTGGTATCTGATTTGGCAACCCCGTTGGTATACTTTGAGTGGACATACGATAGACTTAGCGAAAGTGGTTTCCTTCCGCCCACCCAGGGTTCAGTGAAAGAAAAATTATAACTGATATATCCCTGCCCATATGTCTGAAACCGCAAACTCAGTTTTTGTCCATCGCCTGATGGAACAGGCCTCCAGGTCTTTAATTTAAAAATGTTCCGGAGAGAAAAATTATTGAACGATAAGCCAAGCGTTCCAACAATCCTGCCATAACCCCACCCTCCGGATAATTCAATCTGATCGGCGGAGGTTTCTTCTACGTTGTAATTGATATCGACGGTCCCGTCATCCGGGTTTGGAGAAACGTCGGGGGTGAGTTTTTCCGCATTGAAATATTTCAGCTGTATCAGTTCACGCTGGGAACGTATCAGTTTGTCGCGGCTGAACAATTGTCCTGGACGTGTTTGCAGCTGGCGTAAGGCAACATGATCGTTGGTCTTGGTATTCCCTGTGACAGTGACTTTGTTCACCGTTGCTTGTTTCCCTTCACGCATCCGGATCTCAATATCGATGGAATCATTGTCCACATTGACCTCCACGGGCTGTACGTCAAAGAAAAGATAACCGTCATCCATGTATAACGAACGGATATCGGTATTGTTCGGATTATAGCTCAGTGCCGTTTCAAGTGCACTCTGGTCATAGGTATCTCCTTTCCGGATTCTCAGGATACGGTTCAGGAAGTCATCCGAGTACTTGGTATTGCCTACCCAAGTGATATTGCGGAAATAGTATTTGGGTCCTTCCTCAACCCAGATATCGACCGAAACCGTGTTATCATCGTTTTTCGAAATGGAATCCCGGATGATTTTTGCATCGCGGTAACCCTGGGTATTGTACTTTGTGATCAGTAGGTTTTTATCCTCTTCATAATCTTCTTTGATGAATTTTGCGGATTTGAAGATGCGGAAACGGATATTATTGTATGCATGTTTCTCAATGACGTTGGCAATTTCGTCGAAATCAATCCGGAAAACTGCAGATGCAATCTGATAAATCATTTTATCAACGTCATTCATTGGATTGAAGATCCCCTTCTCCTTGGTTTTTTTCAGGGCAGCTTTGATCTGCTCGGTCGTCAGGTTATGGTTACCATGAATAGTGATGTTATATACTCTGACTTTCCCGTTCCGGTGTATATCGATCAACAGGCTGACCTCATTGGAAGAGGAGGAGTCTTTTTTCGGAAAAATTCCCACATCTGCATTCAGGAATCCTTTATCCGTGTAATATTTCCGGATAATATTTTTGGTTCGCATGATCAAATTGTCGGTCACATATTCTCCTTTGGTAATATGGATCTTTTCGCGGATGTTATCGGCATCTGATTTTTTTATTCCAGTAAATGAGAAGTGTGAAAGTCTCGGCCGCTCCTTCAGGTAGAGATTCAGGTAAAGTTGATTATCGACAATTTGTGAGATGGAAATCTTCACATCTTCAAATAAACCCTGGTCCCAGAGTTTCCGGATAGCCTGGGTGATCTTATCGCCCGGTATTTTAACCTTATCCCCGATCGTTAACCCGGAAAGCATGATCAATACGTTATTATCGAGGTATTTCACACCCGATACGGTAATCCCTGCAATGATATATTCTTTTGGAGAAGAGTAATCAACGTTCACTACATCTCCCGATGATATCTGGGCATTTACCGGGTGAAGAAACCAGGTAGTGATAAAAAGCAGAAAAAGAAATTTAAATTTCATCCGGCGTTAGTTGAGATGGCGGTTTTTAGGTTGTTTTATTTGTTCACTGGTCATTCCGAATCTTCTTTCCCTTCCCTGGTAATCAACCACGGCCTTGTAAAATTCTTCTTTTGAAAAATCAGGCCACAAAGTAGGAGTAAAATACAATTCACTGTAAGCGATCTGCCATAGCAAAAAATTGCTGACTCTGTATTCGCCGCTGGTCCGTATCAGCAGTTCAGGATCGGGAATGGATGCTGTGGTAAGAAGACTGGTAAAGGAATCAATGTTAATGTCATCCACCTTCAGGATCCCGTCACTTACTTTCCTGGCAAGCGATCGTGCAGCTTCCATGATTTCCCAGCGGGAACTGTAGCTCAGCGCAAGCACCAATCTCAATCCCGTATTCCCGGAAGTATCTTCAATAGCCTTCATGAGTTCGCCATAGCTTCTGGAAGGAAGGTTCCCGAGATTGCCAATTGCCATCAAGCGGATGTTATTATCCATGAAGGTCTTTCGTTCTTTATTAACAGATTTTACCAATAGTTTCATTAATGCATCGATCTCATATTTTGGCCGGTTCCAATTTTCGGTTGAGAAAGCATATAGCGTGAGGTATCCGATCCCAAGTTCGGTGGCAGCTTCAACCGTTTCCCTCACTGCATCTACACCTTTTTCATGGCCTAACGTCCGCAAAAAGCCTCTTTTCTTTGCCCAACGGCCATTTCCATCCATGATGATAGCAATATGGACAGGTATCCGGTCTTTAATTATCTTTTCTTTCAGGCTCATTCAGGCACAATGTGTATAAATCGTTCAGAAATGTTTGTTTTCCTTGCATTTGCGGCTTCCCCTCAGTGTAAATTGATAGGTTACAGTGAGCCCGGAAAAAGAATACCAGTCATACGATTTTGGGTTTCCCCGCTGCATTTCGGGTAAATGATTCCGCGTTGGGTCCGACAACATGCCACTTTGATCATTCGGATCAATTGCAGGGCCAGTCAGATAATAGGTACTGCTGACATCATCGATATAATCGGTAAATGTCTTATGCATTTCCCAGAATGCCGTAAGGCCAATCTTTTTACCGATGCTCACTTTTACACCCAACCCGAACGGGATGTTCACGCCCAACGTTTTATAAGGTTTACGGCCATCAAAACCGATGTTTTGCCCCTCCGTCCCCAAGGGTTGCAGTTTATGTCCACCCGAAGTAGGCTGAAACGTAAAACCCCCAATGCCGGCGTAAAGATACGGTGTTATCCAATTCCATCGACTACCGGTAAAATATGTAAAAAAATTAAATTCGGCCATCAGGGAAAAATCAGTGATCGGACTCTCAAACCGGAGGTTACGGCCTGGAAGAAAATTCGTCTGTTCCGAATTTCCTTTTACCGTTCCACGGGTCACTCCCAGCTTCACCGACCAGCGGTCATCTATGTTATATCTTGCCATTACGCCATAGGCCAATTGTGCCATCCGGAAATGCATATCCGGGTTAAGATCGCCAAGGTAATAAGCATCCCCTATAAACAATCCTGCCTCTATGTTGATTTGGGCCTTGGCAGGAAGATTCAGCCAAAGGCAAAACATGAGAAAGAAGGGACCGAAAAAGCCCTTCAGTTTTTGGCTCGAGATATGGATGGAACGGGTCGCGATTTGAGAATGCATTAACAACTCAATTTATCAGATACATAACGCACGTTCACTCTTTTTATTGGAAGGAGCAAGGGAATACTGTGAAAATTTGATCAGTTCCGGATATCTAGTCCCCAGTTCAGCTTTGCACGGATGGTTTCAAAGAAATTCCTTCCCGACATCCGCAGAAGATGGATCTTGAATTGTTCTTTTTTTATAACCAGTTCCATTGGACCATCCAATTTCCGGATCCGGGAATCTAATCCGATATAACATTCTATATCTCTTGATTCGACCATGATCCTGATGATGCAGGTATCCGGGATCACGATGGGCCGTACCGTGAGGTTGTGGCTTGCAATCGGGGTAATCACGAAATTCTCCGAATCGGGGGAAAGAATGGGACCGGTGCAACTCAGCGAATAAGCAGTGGAACCCGTCGGTGTGGCAACGATCAATCCATCCGCCCAATAGGTATTCAGAAACTCATCATTCACGAACGTCTTGATGGTAAGCATGGAATTCGGACTTCTTTTATAGATCGTAAAATCATTCAAGGCATAGTTAAATTCACCGAAAAGTGGCTCAATGGTTTCCAAGCGAAGTAACGTCCGCTCATCGATCGAGTATTTCTTCCCGATGATCTCATCCAGTGCCGGCAGGATCTCATCCTTCGAGATTCCGGATAAAAACCCCAGCTTTCCCATGTTGATCCCGATCACAGGGATTCCCGAATCGCCTAAAAGGGGGACAGTATCAAGCAAAGTGCCATCTCCGCCAATGGAAAAAAGATATTCCACCTGGCCCTTGATCTCCTTCGGAGTCATAAACGTTATTGGCTGCCGGTCGAAACGAATTTTTTCCCGGATGGCATTAAAAAAAGATTCATATAAGTACACAATTCCGTTGAGGCTCTCCAACCTGTCGATAAATCCCTGCAGGTAAGGAGCATCGTTTGTGGAAATCGTTTTTCCAAACAAGGCAACCTTCATGGTATCAAGAATTAAACTACTTTCGGCTTAAGCCGAAAGATTTGATATGAGCTGAAGCTCACTTAAGACCATCGGCAACTGTGAAACCTTCATCCTTATTCTCAATATCTTGATTCTCTATGTATTCCAAAATCACTTCATCTGTAACATTCCCTGACGATGCAACAAAATATCCGCGCCCCCATAAATGTCTTCCCCAGAATTCCTTCGACAATTGCTTATTCTCTTTCAACATCTTATATGAGCTTTTGCCTTTCAAATATTGTACTAACTTGCTCACAGCCAAATGTGGGGGTACTGAAACAAAAAGATGTACATGGTCCCTGGATATATGCCCCTTTATTATTTCAACCTCATTCTCATGACAAATCTGTCTGATCAGTTCCCGTACCCGTTCCGCAACAAGACCTACCATTACCTTTTTACGGTACTTAGTAATCCATACGATATGAAATTTGCAATCGTACGTTGTGTGCGATGTCTTTCGGTAATTTTGCATCACACAAATTTAATAAACTTAAGTCTTCGCCTAAAAGGCGAGGGATTTTCCCCCAGAAGGAGACATTAATGAAAAAAT